>Ga0325410_1008030_pt1 | contig 11461 bp, 7 predicted proteins | sample PopdelMetagenome_16_FD_206182 | JGI IMG/M metagenome (GOLD analysis project Ga0325410, IMG submission 206182) | Populus deltoides microbial communities from Bellville, Georgia, United States - Xylem-PdIQD-R3 | ecosystem: Host-associated > Plants > Phyllosphere > Stem > Wood/Secondary xylem... | reverse complement strand
GACAATTTTAATTTTACTGCCCCACGATTTAAACCTGGCCGGCTCGATCGAGTAGACTTTTCAGGTGAGACATAATGGCTGTTCGTGACTCTAGTATATTAAAGTTATATATTTTTTAATTTTTTTTTATATATAATTACATCAAAATAATAATAAAAAAACATAAAAAATTAATATAAAACTAATTTCTTAAAAACAAATCAACTAGGTTAGTCATTAAAAGTATTTATATTACCTAAAGACATTCGATGGAATTTATTTATACGAGAAGAAAATAAAAAATTTAAAAAGAAAAAAATAAGATATGATGTGTACAGTGCGTTGTCAAATAATAATTTACAACTATTTTGTATATAATTAGTTTGGAATACATTTAATTTTTTAAAAATTTAAAGTTATTTATTTATTTCGAGTCAGATTACATGTTCGAGTTAGGTAGATTAGTATCCATATCGGAAATCTAACCTTTTGCCTTTAATTTTACATTGAGCCTAAAAATATCTTATTTATTCGAGTCGGTTCGGTTTAATATCCAACAAGATTAAGTAGAATTACCACCAAGCTCAACCAGGCTAGGCTGTTAGTGAAAGGAAAATGGAGTCATATAGCACTCAATCCCTCCTCTAAATATAATGGATTCAACCAATGAAAGCATAACAAAAGGTTGTTTGACAATCTAGAACGACATGATTAAAAAGAGTTTCGACTACGTAAATAGCTGGGCAAACTTACAATTCATTCGCAGTAATTAAATTATTTGCTTGAAATCAGAAACCAATTGCATGACTGCCTAACATTTTACACTACACTTTTATAACCCCGCTCACTGCTCAGTTCTGACCGTCAGCCAAATTTGATATGTTAGAAAAGCAAGACGACTGGCCCAGAGAAGTTCTCTTTTCAGTCAGCGACCACTTTAATTACCTGAATCCTATTGGTGTTGAGATTGGCAGATCTTGGCTTTGCAATCCAAGCTCCCCAAATAATTGATGCAGGCAGAGGACGCTAGCTCTAGAAGATGACTCATGGGTCGACCACACTCAGTGATTGGTCTTAGGCTCTAGCTGGATGGATATGGGATTTTTACTGAATGCTCGGATTAGCTTATTTGATATCATTACAGTTGCAGTAAATGCTCAGTCACTGACCTTTTCAGACTAAAAAAAAAAAACTGAAGAGGATGTATGACAAATCAGAAAAAAGCTGAGTTGGATCTTGCAAGGAAGAATACGTGTAAAGCAAAAGCAACAAATGTAACCTAAAAACAAAAACAAACCAAGAAAAGAGAGAACAGATCTCCTGTGTTGGTTTGGCATTCTCAGTTATTGGCAAGGGGTTACCGCTCAAAATATCAAAATTAAGCAACTTTGAAACCGAGATAGAAACATGTTTTGTCATGTAGATGGTTGCTATGTTTCATTCATAATTTTTAATCAATTTTATGTCCATCTAAATCTCAAAAAGAGAGAGAAAAAAATACCTCTTTAAACATTTTATAATTTCAATCACTTTTTTTTTTTTTTTTTTACATTCTGGTCTAGATCATTGATTTTAATTAACTTAATTTTCACCATTAGACTGAAAACTTGAAAATATAGAAGCAAAGATAGGATAATTAAATAATTGAAGATGGATGTCTCCCCAAATCTGTTTTATCCTAAACATACAATTAAGTGAAGGTATTTTGGGACATCGTTTAGTGAAATTGACTTCGTTTGTGCGAAAATATTATTCAACTCCTCATATCAATATCAAAATGAGTAAGCATAAGAATGACACAAAATTATTGAATGACCATAGATCTATTAGGTGAAAGTTGAGGTAGCAAATCTAAGGCAATGGGTTTTGTGAGGTGATGGCGACCGTAGTTTTGTAGGAATTGAAGTGGAAAGCCCGAGAGGATGGGTCTATAGGGTTGAGAAAATGGGCATGTGAAGGCAAACATGGTGGGTTAGTGATCGACTGATGGTGGTTTGTGGTGAGGCAGTGGGTATTTAGCATTCAAATCATCACGTAATTATGCAATGGGAATGGATATCTGGTGGGTGAGTGGTGTTGAATGGTTGGTGGCAAAACTAGTTTCACTACCATAATTTTACATTTAAATTACAAAATATTTAGTTGGTATTTAGACACTGGTTTTATAAGCATGATTTTTACCGAAAAACTCATAAATAGTTATTGTTTACTGAAAAGACTTTCCTCAATGATTCCTATTTTGTTAGTTATTCCATCAATAATATAATCATTGATGGTCAAACAAAAAAAACATTATCCTCTTTATTCTGTCAGTATTTCTATAAGTGAATATGACATTTCACCAATAAAAAATATCATTTGTAATTTCGTTGGTAATTTATTTAAAATTACTAATGATTTAATTCCGTCAGTTATTAAACAGAAGCAATGACATTTCTAGTAATCTTTTCCATCTTTCTGGGATATACCGACGAACTTAATCCGTCGGTGGACCTTCAGTAATTTTAGTAAAATTCTTTTAAAAAATATCCAATAAACTAAGTAGAAAATAATTAAAAGAAATTAAATAAAAATAAAAATAAAATATTTATTACAGATTTAAAAATTTATATGTTCAAATATAATTCATCTAGCAAGATGGGTCATCCAAGCTTCAACTCGTTGGTTTTAAATCGTCTCAAACTCCAGAGCTTGAGTGCTCAGAACTGATTGCAAGCATCCAACAGTTGAAAAACTTTGGGTCGTCCACATGTTCTTGATCATAGTGTTTGAGATACTGCAAACCCAATTTCTATCGGGTCCACTAGACAATCCTGCCTCCAGCCATAATTCTGGATCGAGTTATGGATGGGTCGAAGCAGCGTCCTCATATCTCTTTTGCAACTGAGTGTTATATGTTTCCTAAAAAAATTAGCAAAATAAAAAAAATAACTTAAGAAAATAAAATTTTAAAATCCAACATATCACAAAGTACTGAGCTCGGCTATCTATGAGCTGCTGAACCCCTTTCTGATGGTCATTATTTTGCACGTGCATTTCTACGAAAAGCTCCATCGATCTTAGTTCATATCCAAGAATTGTAGCCTGCAAGAGAAAATTGTTGTTAGTTAAACATATTCATATAAAACAACAATAAAAAAAATGGATGTATTAATTAAAAAAAAAGAATCGTATCATGCGTTTTGCATGTGCAATGAACAAAATGAATCTACCGATGTTTGGTAATGAAACTGTGAATCTGCTTGTTCTAGTTCTCCACACCGGATGTAACAGTCGCACGAAATGTGTAGACATCATATACTGAATAAATGTTACCCAAACAATCTCTGAAACTTACGGAGGTCTTAAATCCTTCCAAACCGTCACGTCCTTTCAACTTGGAAGCTTTATTTTAGCATATATTTTGATTTTTTTCTGCACCTTATACCAAGAATCACATAACCTATATGGTAAAAATGAATTATTGCTTAACAAATGAAAATTTTAACATTTAGATTAAACAATATTTATTTTGATTTCAATCTTACCTAGTTGCAACATGATTTTTCCAAACCCTCCTAACAACAACTTTGTCAGCATTATCCCAGTAAAATTCTTCCTTGTAGTTCAAATTTGTAAAAGAATAATTTTATTAATATTAATAGACTAACTGAATTAACATAATAAAAGAAAAAACTCTTTTAAGTTAATATTAACCTTGAAAACCTCACTCCATTGAAACAATGACACTTCTATTAACAATTTCATCGTCGATGTTATCGTTTAGGTAGCCTCAATAGATGTAAACTTTAAATTTCATTCATTAATTGAATTTAATTTTTTTCAAAAATTATTACATATTCTTTATTTTTTAGTAGTGCATGAAAGGAAAACAAGCTTACATTAAGTGGTCGGGCTTCAACTAGGTAAGGTACTTCATAGTAAATGGATCCCATTCTGAAGGGACCCCCCCTCGGCATGGTAGCATCGCACTCGATGAGCCCGCATCAAGAGAGGTTATATGTGCTTCAGGTGTCTGTTCATGGTCGACACCTAATAACTATTGGTTGTCAGAAGCATTGTTAGGAGAACTAACAGTGATCATGTCCGTACAACGCACTACTGAATTTCCCCTAGGCATCTGTATAAATTAAAGGATTTAAAAGGTAATAAGATTCATATCTCTCCTATAAGGGAGACTAACCAAAACTTTATTACCTACCTGCATATACAGTAAAAACAAATAAAACCACAAACTAGTTGATTTTATTTATGACTAATATTTTACCTTTAATGTTGTTATCACCTAATCCTCAATCTAGTAAACAAGAAATTATCATGTAAAAATAACAAATTTGTTTACCTGTAAACATTAACCTATATCTAAATATTCTATTTCACATGAATCATAATCATGGTTAAATATAATTTCATCAGCATACCGATCCAATTTAAGCATAGTAACATCACTTAAACACTAAAACTTAAAAAATTCCATAGATTTCCATACTTTTTATTATTCCAAAATATACTAACAATAATTGGTTTTTAATTTTCTTCAATTAAGTCCTTAATCATGTCATCTAAACCAGAATTAACTCATAATTACATAAATTCACATTTCCAATTACAAATACTCATAAATCCTAGAATTCACAAATTAGGGATTTATAATTCGACAACAAAACTTCATAAAAGCATCACAATCAATTCAAAAATCAAATAAAATAAATTCCAACAACAAAATTCAACAGAAATTAAAAAAAACAAATATAATGCAAAACAAAACCCAAATAAAGAAAATGAAAATGAAAAATCTTACCTCTTAATCCAGCTTAGTGAAGCTTGCACTAAGTTGGTAAACGAAACAACTCGATATGGATCAATAAACTCATTAAGTTTAAAGACATCATCTCTTGTAGTTGCTTCATCGTTAGTATCCTGAACAACTTGGACATGATCTCTAGGTTTGGTTTTCACTATGAATAACCAATCAACTCTCAAATGATCCTTTTTAAAGGAAGGAGTTATGTGCAATAAACTTGTTGGAATTCTTTAGCAAAAAAAAGATATCATTGACATTGCACAGTCTAACTTTTGTATTAATTTCAACCAAACCATGATGAGGATCTACTATGATTCATCTATCAGTGTTATCATACTAATAGTATTTAAATAAAAAGATTCTATTCTGCTCGCTATAATATTAATTTCAACCAAACCATGATGAGGATCTACTATGATTCATCTATCAGTGGTATCATACTAATAGTATTTAAATAAAAAAATTCTATTCTGCTCGCTATAATATTGCGATTCAATGATCTCTTCTAACTTCTCATAATAGTCAACTTCGAACTTATTAAAACTTGATTCCTTAACACAAACCCCACCGTTATATGTCTTTCTATTCTAACCATACTCTTTAGTGTGAAAAACATGTCTATTGAAGAAATACTGGTTATAGCACTTCACATTTCTTTTACAACCCAAACATAGTAATTCAAAGTAACATTAGTATTCCCTTCCGATTGATAAACATGGTATAAAAGTTACAAACTTTAATAGTTAATGAGAAATGTATACGAAATTAAGTATTCTAAGAGATAAGAATAATTAAATAGTCCTTATAATTAACCACATGAAAAATTATTCATAATGTAATCAAAAGATTTGAGATTTAGTTAGTTGTGAATTTTAGGATAGTAAAAATTGACGATATTACCTACAATGAATTATTAAATCTATCAGTTTATGATAGTTTGAGAGAAAATTGTTTGAAATTAATGACATGTTAATTATTATACTTAATGAAGAAAAGGTCATAGTTCATTGCTGTTAAATAACATATAATTATGTGTATGTTTGAACTCAATTTCTGTCAAGTATCTTCCACCACAACATTTTTTTGGTATAGGTCATTCAAGATGAGAGAATATCGACAAGTTCCCACTCAAAAGCATTTCCCCACCATCATCATGCCTTAAAAAATGGTTAATCTTTGTTCTCAAGTGAGGTTCAAAATAGTATGAGACAAATGTTGAGATCTCTTTAACAATATAAGTCTCGTATATCAAAGCCTTAACATGTATTTTGTTTTTTTTACTTTTCTCATAAGGTTGAACAAGTATTTGCATGGAATTAAATGAATGTTTTGAATTAAAAAAAACAATAAGAAATTTCATTGTGATACATGTGTAATCTCTAACCTCTCAAATGGATATATCTATGTATATTAGTTAGGCCTTCAACTTTTATCTCAAATGGAAAATATATGGTAAATGCTTCATTGAATCAAAGAACGATAAAGAATATTATCTTAAGTTTGCAGATTGTCTTGACGATATTCATTTGAAGCATCTCTATGTGTTGTGTATACAACTTGTTGAAGTATATATCTCTAAAGAAGTGATTAATCTCCATGAGTGCATTCCATATCCTTTTTGGGCAATAAATCCCATAAAGCTAGTGTAATGAGTGTTTGGATAAACACGTGGCAGTCGTGACTCTTCATTTCATACAATTTGCAAACCTTAAAATTCATCAATCTAGATATGTTCGAAGCATGTTCATCAGAAAAACACAAACTCTTAAACCATTAGTAGATAATTAACTGGGCTTTAAGACCCATAACCTGTCATAAATCAACTCCATATTTTTATGGTAACAAAACAAAGGTATATCTATTCTAACCTTCATATTGTCCTTTGTCTTTCCTTTCATGCCCATAACTGTGTTAAAAATTTCTTCAAACATGTTCTTTTTAATATGCATGACATCGAGGTTATGACAGAGAAAATTGATCTTCCTATAAGGAAGCTTAAGAAAATACTTCGCTTTACTCAATTATGGGTCACACCAAAACCAAGAAACTTTTACTTACCGGATTGAAAACTAAACACAATGTCATCGTATTGTGACACCACGTCATACAATTCTTCATTCAATAGTAGCAGCGATGCAATATCCCTTTCAATTCTACCAACAAAGAAGTCTTTTTTGTACTTGTAATTCGTTGGCAAGAGCTGCTAGTGACAATAAAAAAAGAGGTTTTACCACCATTTTCTAATATAAAGGCCTTGTTATTTTCCATACAGTATGGACATGCTAATTTTCCATACAGTATGGACATGCTAATTTTCCATACGTGCTTCAACCATAAAGCATTTCATACACGGGAAAATCATTGATAGTTCATATCAAATTTGTCTTCATATAAAAATTTTGTTTCCTCGAGAAATCATAATTCAAAGTCTTGGATGACCACAACTGCTTCAACTCATTAATCAATGGTCAAATATAAACATCTATATTTTGACTTGAAATATTAGGATCAGGTATAATCGTAGATAAAAACATAAACTACAGCCTCATACACATCCTCGATAGAAAGTTGTAAACTGTAAATGACCCAAATAGATTGAATCCATCTATATATAACCCAAGATATACGTTTATTATCTCAATTGAAAACTGAGGATACACCCTATTAGAATGTTTCTAGTTTTCACCATCGGATGAGTGTACCATGACTCCATCCACCGCATCATGTGAATGATTCCATGTCATGTACTCAGCAGTCTTTGAAGACATGAATAACCCTTGTAGTTTAGGAGTGATTGAGAAGTATCTAAGTTTTTTATGTGGGACAAGATTCCATTCCCTACCTATTTTGAGTTTATAATGAGCATGCCCACATGTTCTATACCTAGTCAACTTTATATTTTCTAGATAGTACAACATATAAAAGTTTGGACATATATCAATTTTCTAGTATCCTAAGCTGAAGGGTTTCATAATGGATTTAACAATACATAAGTTCTCATTCAGCCTATTCCCTTCAAGTAAAATGCTTCTCGCCCATCTAATATTCTGTCATAACTGACCTTATTCAACCCATAATCTGACTTGATGGTAAACACCTCTGTAACGACCAATAATTTACTGTGATTTGTACACCCATCCCATAATGGTTTGTCAGAGTCTTTTAAAAAATCAAAAAACCCGTTTGTGTCTGCATTTGATTCTTCATCTATGATTGAACATTCACCTGTTTAACCTTGATTCATTTCTATCACATCCATAATCATATTTCTATAAGGATAATTATTGTCATCTACAACTCCATTCATGTTGCTAAAACTAGAAATTGACCCAACCATTATTTCTACCATGGTCTCGTAAGGAATATATGGTTCTCCGTATGCAAACCAAGACAAGTATTTCTCTATAAATCATTTTTATAGAAGATGTATCATTACAATATCTGAATGAAGAAATTTTTTATTTTTACACCTTTTTCATAGACATTTAATACCATCTCTACTAATATTTTTTGGATTAGGTAGTGCATAATCCAAAAATAAATAAACGGAAGGATTTAAGTAGTTCAAAATTAGATATATGAGAATTGATTTGATCAAATTTATTACACGGGTTAATTTGACCTGATTCATATAGGTGAGGGACTTCCAGCGATGTTTAGCCAACACAAGGGGGAAGGGGGGTCTATTACGTGGTAACGTTTGAGCGGACACATAAACTTTCATAGAGTTTTAACTCCTGTGATTGGACAATAAAAGAGTATCCGAAGTTAAGAAAACAAGAAAGAAACACCGTGAGTGAAGGGGCCAACGACGTGGATTTGCCATGGTAACAAAACAGAAAATTCATTGAACGGCCCAGATTCGCTCCTCGGTTTCTGGCTCTTCTTTTATCTCCCCAATCCCCACTCCTCCTTCTTGTCTCCTCTCTCTCTCTCTCTCTCACCCTTCCTATCTATATTTCCCTCAGCGAGAGGAAACCCAAAAGCATGATATCTTGCAGTTTTTAAAGAAGTGCTTAGAGTATAACAAAGATGTTGCTGGGCAAGAGACCTCGTAATCCAATGAAAAGGACGACAAGCTTGACAGAGATCAAATTTGATCTAAACACTGCTAGTAGTGAGGCAGCCCCACCGTCAGATCATCCTCAAAAACAGGTGGGATATGGTGGAATGATAGATCAACGGTCCTCGGTTGCCACTGGATCACCAAGAACCAGCCATAGAAGGGCTTCTGCTGATTTCTTGGAGACTCCCAACTTCTTGAGGGCTTGCTCTCTTTGCAAGCGCCGGTTGATCCCTGGCCGTGACATCTATATGTACAAGTAATTTCCCCCCCCTTATGTTAAGCTGTGTAGACTATACTACTATTTATTTATTTTTATTTTTTTTGACAATCTTATACCAACAATCAAATTACTCTATCGTTTTATAGAGTTCTTGTTGATTGTTGGTGTTTATCACTTTCAAACCCTTCATTTATCTCTGGAGATATTTTTGCTGGTTTCTTGGGATTTTCGGTTATAGTACACAAGAAAAGAGATAAGAGAATTAACCTTATTTCATTAACATACATGGTAAAAAGCTTGGTTTATTTATGAGAATTCATTTGTTTTGTAAGAAATCAGGACTCAAATTAATCCAACACATGCCATGAAATAATTTTTCTTGAGGGATCTAACCTTAGTTTAATCTCAACATCTGTCTTGTCAGAGGAAAAAAAAAAACGACTCTTAGATTATTTATTTTCCAATTAATTACTATGAATCCATACTGTGTAATAGTCATATAGCATCAACTTTGTTTTTAACGAAGTTAATTTGGCATCTTGTAGGGGTGATAGTGCTTTTTGCAGTCAAGAATGCAGGCAACAACAAATGAGCTTAGATGAGCGAAAAGAGAAATGCTCATTAGCATCCAAGAAAGAGGCTGTATCCTCCACCACCGCAACAGAAGTTTCCGCTAAAGGCGAGACCGTTGCCGCCTTGTAGAGTTAATTACTTGCGGTCCTTCGAAAAAAAACACTCGCTTATATATAAATATAACCTAAGTCTATATGAATGTGGGTTTTGATGCAGGCGTATATTTTGTATGCACATGGGCAAGTTTTGAAGCTCTTCTAATTTACGTGGATCCACTGCGCCTACAATTAAGTCAGCAAGCTAGAATTAATGAGTGTTGTCGTACTCCTTCCTAGTTTTTTTTTTTTTTTTTTTTTTCTGGTTTTTCTATCGCCTTTTATTTTGTTTTGTTTTGCTAGTAATGGAAGAAAGTTGCAGATTCAAAAGCTTTTCTTTTCTCAAATATCATTAATGTCATAATTATATACAGTATATCATATGTAGGTTTATGTGCGTATGTGAATGGTGGTAACATCGAGTGGGATGGTATTGATTTTGAAGAAGATTCCCACATCATTTTCACAATGGTACCACCTTAATCGAGTGGGATGCGTGAGTTGCCTAATCGGGGAAATTTGCGTATGTAAACAGTAATAATTCGTGACTAGCTAGTCTGTGGAGTGCCTAGCAATTATTGTTTCAATCGCAATGGTTGGATGGTAAATGATTAAACGAAGACCAAAATGTTTGAATTGAATGGAGCATGAATATATAATCATGTTTTTCCACAATCAGTCGTCATTACTAATGCGAGGGTCGAAAAATATTTTGACGTTGAATCAAATATTAATTTTGTAAAATAAAATTTTAGTTTTTGGTTAGAAAACAAATTAAGAAAACAAGAATAAAAAAAATGAGATCAATCTTGAAAATGCATGGAAAACTTTATTTTGGTCTCTCAAGTTTATGAATTTTACATTTTAGTCCTAAGCTTTTTTTCTTTTCACGTTTTGGTTTCTAAATGTTGAGGGAGAAGAGAGAGAGTCGCTGAAAATAAAAGAACAAAGAAAGAGGTCGGTCTGACAAACTCTAATCATGAAAAAGATGTATCTTGGTGTCAATATATTTGTCTTTAAAAGATGAGTTGGAGGGTGTTTTTGTAAGAGTCATATTCTTAATTAGCCCAACTCAAACTCAAGGTTCAACCCAAACCCAACACAATTAACCTAGGTATTTAAAGAAAAAGTTTATAAGAAAATTATTCTCTTTTTTCCTCTTTTCGTCCCCCCTGTTGTGACTTTTCTCTCCTGTTTATAAGGGATTTTAGTTTTGAATTTAATTTTTTGGTTTAAGAAATGTTGAAAAAACAAGTAAGTAATTTCCCTCTTTAACTAGTTATTTTCGATTAAGAATTAATTGTGGAAGGTTTTAAGATGTGTTTAGGGTTTTTATATTGTTTTGATGATAGAGTGATTTAGGGGATTGAATTGATGTTTTATGGTGTTAGTTGGCCTTAAACGAACTAATTAGATGACTAGAATTATGGGTTGTTAAAGAACAGATTGTGTTATTGTGTAATCTGGAGTTTTGAAGATTGGTAGATCGGGATTTTAAAAATCACGATTAACTGATTGATCGATTGGCTAAACCAGTTGACCGGTCGATTGGTTGCTGCTCGTCAACTTGTTGTTTTAAACCGGTTGACTGATTGGTTGATTACTACCGGTTTACTGGTTGTTTTAAACTGGCTGACTGGTTACTACTAGTTTACTGGTTGTTTTAAACTGGCTGACTGGTTGGCTGATTGCTGACGGTCGACCGGTTGGTCTAAAATGGTTGA
>Ga0325410_1008029_pt1 | contig 11461 bp, 6 predicted proteins | sample PopdelMetagenome_16_FD_206182 | JGI IMG/M metagenome (GOLD analysis project Ga0325410, IMG submission 206182) | Populus deltoides microbial communities from Bellville, Georgia, United States - Xylem-PdIQD-R3 | ecosystem: Host-associated > Plants > Phyllosphere > Stem > Wood/Secondary xylem... | reverse complement strand
GAGGTTTTTCATAATTTCCAATTTTAAATGATAACTTTAAAGGATGAATTTACTGGCTAAGAATATTTGTTTTCTTCTATAATTTTTCTACTTTAAATTTTCGTGCTAGTATTTAAAAAAAAATCTTAAAAAGATAATAATTTTAATTAGAATGCATGTTGATACGAAATTTAATTTTAATTAGTGTGTAAACAAAATGTTTTTTTTTTTTGAAATGCACCAAATAGATGTAGATGATGTATTTAAAAAAGGGTCCAAAAATAAGATTTAATTTTAATTAGCATGTAAGTTCATCCAAATATTCTTTACCATTAAATAAACAACAAATGAATGATGATATAAAGAGTAATTTTCACAACAACTATGATTGCATGATGTATGGCATGCATCAAAGTATTTGATTTATAACTAGATTTTTCTGCTTCATTAACATGTGTTAATTCTCCTTTGAATAACATTTTTCACATAAAAGAAAATATTGCTTATTGTAACAGTGTAATAGTAATTTTAGCTCTCATATCAAAAATCTTAAAACTAGTTATGGAGCATCAAAGAATTTACACAAATTGTATTAGTTTTTATTAAATTGATCAAGAACAAATAAATTTTTGCAAGTTTTAAAAGTATAGTAAAACAATTAAAATATCTTCAAAAGCAAAAGCTTTAAAATTAGTGTTAAGGGGTATTTTGGTATTTACATAATGATTTTTTATTATTATTATCATTTCAAATAAGGAGCAATTTGATAGTTGAAAAAAAATTACATTGAAATGATCAAAATGCCCTTAAAAGTAAACAATAAAAATTAAAACTAGTGTTAAAAGGTTTTTTTGTCTTGTTATAATGGTTTTATTATTATTATCATGCCAACTCAAAAGCAATTATATATTTTTTTATATATATATATATATATATATATATATATATATATATATATATATAAAGGTATAAGTGCATGTGGCGTACTCACTGGCATACGACACCTCCATATCCTCTTTCTTTTGAGGCAACGAGTGTAAACAATGGTTGAGTAATTTGTTTTTGGTGGGGTTTTTTTTTTTTTCTCTTCTTTTCAAAAATTACAATTTGGCTCTTTTTGTTATGAGTATTTTAACTTCAATCCTTATTCTTGTTATTTCTAATTCTTTTTATTTGGTCCTTTTGTAAAAGTTTTATTAGTTTTTAATTTTATCCTTCAATCCAAAATTATGGTATTATTTTTTTTTCCAATTTGATCCTCATTGCTTTGGTTTCCAATTTTTTTCTTGATCATTTTGTAAAAAATTTATTTATTTTAAATTTCACCATTCAATTCAAAATTATGGTATATTATTTTTACCAATTTGATCCCCATTATTTTTCTGTTTTTCTTTTTATTAAAGTTATTTTTTTTTAATTTCACTATTCAATAAAAAAAATGTCAATTTTGATCCTTTTTTTTATTTTTTTAGTCTTTTTGCTAAATTGATTTTTCTTTTTAATTTTACCTTTCAATGAATATAAAATTTATTTTGCATTTTAATTTTGATCCTTATTCTTTTAACTGTTGTTTTTTTATTTTGAATCATTTTGTATAATTGATTTTTTTTTCAATTTCATCTTTCAATTTTTTATTGATGGAGAATTGTGCTTCATGGTTTTTCCAGATAGAGTGTTTCAGATCTAATGATCTGGGTCACGAGTTTAAAAAGTTAACACGAGTTGATAGTTTTTTTTTAATGAGCTTTATGGTTTTCTTTATTTTTTTTCTATCAGTGTTATTTTGATCTCATTATTTGGGCCATGAGTTTGATAGAATATCCCTTATTAGCTTGACCTTGATTACTGGGGTTACAGGTTTGTCCGTTCTAACTCGGATTGACCAACACCGATTTTTTTAAGTCCTTTTTTTAACCTTTTTTGTTCTTCTATATTTAATAGGTTGTAAATTAAGCGATATTTTTTGTTCTCTTTTGAAAACATATAGCTTAATTTACTAGGAATTAAGTTTGATAAATTATTTTAATTTATTTGCTATATGATTATTATGGTGTAAAAAAACTGATGATATTAGGTTAATACTTTATTTCGTGAAATAAAATTTAATTTTTGTTGCTTATAAGAAATTGAAACTACAAGGACCAAATTTGACAGTGAGGCAAAGATGTAGACTTTTTTTCACCGTTCATGAGGCACCCAAAACATCATTTTTTTCACACTTTGATCCTTAAGTTTAAAAAAGGAGAGGGTGAGTACCATAAAAAAAGCAGAGAAGAGAGAAAATTGTTAATTATTCACATTTCGGCAACCAAAAAATATAATATTATTATAAAAGGATTTCATTTGATAAGAGTAATTTCATTTAGATATTTTTTTACCTCTTATCTTGCAATAAAAAGTAGATTGTGATTGGGGATTTAAAAAAAAAATTGGGTTGATTTTCGGTTTCTTAACTAATTAAAGGTTGTTTTGAGTTTAAATATGAATTTATAGGTTTTTTTTTTTCCTTTCAATGAAAAAGCTTGATTTTTTATTCATTTAGAATCAACAAACGATGCATATATATATATATATAAACAAAGTTGTTGAGAAAAAAATTGAAATCAAATTAGGTTTTGATCAGGTCAAGTTTGAATTTTTTAGATCTATTAGGTAATGTCGGTTCAGTTCCCATCAGATTTAACTTGAAATTCAAGCCACGCAAAAAGACAAGTTGAGGACCTCCAAATTGACATGTCGGACTAGGCCGTATTTAGTGACATTGTCGAAAAAATTCCTACAACAACGTGCATGCAATGTATTGTATTTTTTAATATATTCGCGTTAGAGTTATAAAAAAAATTATAATTAAAACTTGTTTTTGTGGTTATGATAAGATGAGATAAAAGGGTTTTAATTAGAGAACTACCTTTCATATCCTTATTTCATATAGCACAATTGTTTTTACTTGTTTTGATTGCTTTTGATTGTTTTTAAAACAAAAAACATAGAGCAAAAAATTATATTTCTTTGTATAAAAAAATAATAAGAAAAGGAAGAATTGTTCTATCAAATCATTTTATTTTAATGAAATTTTAATTATTATGCTTGTTATAAAAAATATTTTCCATATAATAAAATTAAAAAATTTCAATAGGCTTCTACGACACAAGATTAGATATTTTAATTTGCATATATATCTCTCAGTTTCTTAAATTAGTAATAACTTTTTTTTAACATTTATAGGTATACATTACTCTCAATTTATTTTGTTGAATGAATGTGTTAAATTTTCAGTTAATAATCTAAAACGATCATGCTAAAAACATATTAACAATGTATGTATATTTCTTTTTTTTTTTTACATTAAAAAAATTAATTTGATCAGTAAAAAAGCACAGGTAAATTTATCCTAAATTATTGAGCTCTTCATACATTTTGCATAGTCACAAAACGAAATTTGATACTATTAACATATTTTCCTATGAGAATTGGTTCCGAATGAATCTAAATTCTCTAACCTAAATTGTTATATTGATTTTGTAATGATATCTTCTTGTTATTTTTAGGGTAAAGATTTAAGAAAGTTTCATATTTTATATATTGATCAGAAGAAGAAGATGTTTCCTTTACCGTATAAAGATGTTCCTATTATTATATTTCTTAAAAATCACCTTCAATGATAAAAAAAAAAATCTATATATATTTTTTTTTTGCTTTCAATTCGATCTATGTCATGAGTTTGACAAGTTCACCTGACTGAACTCGAGTTGGATTTTTCTTTTTTCTTAATTGATTTGCTCAATCATATCTTTTTTGGATTAGAGAGTGTGGTGGCAGTTGCTTTTCAAAATGTTTTTCGCTCAGAAATACATCAAAATAATATATTTTTTTATTTTAAAAAAATATTTTTGACATTAGTACATCAAAATGATCTGAAAACACCAAAAAATATTAATTTGAAGAAGAAAAAATTAATTTTTTTCAAAAACGCTTTTAAAACCCAAAAACAAATAGGCTCAATTGAAAATCATTTGGATTGTTTTTAGACCTATTGAGTTAACCAAGTTATATCAAATTGTTAAAATAATTGTATATAGTATTAAAATATAAATGACTCTTCAAAAATTTTATTTTATTATTGGAGTGCATATAAAAAAATCATGTGTATATTATTTAAAAGACTATATTAATAATTTGGTTTTTTTAAATAACATTTTCAAGGGCAAATAAGCATCGATTAACTGTATCAGTTATATTCCATTAATTATTGGAGTGTTGCGCTTCCCAAGGCCCTGTCCTCGGCCCCGGTGGGGCGATCCATTGGGCAGTTCGCATAAGATTCCGGTCCGGTCTACCACGTGTCCCCTTTTTTCTACGGGGAATTTTGCTTTGTGACGCCGGAAGCAAAGATGCAAAAGGAAATTAATGCGTTATCCTTTAATTACTCGTCACTATTTAAAGGGAGTTGAAACATCTGAGTATTGTTATTTTATGTGTTATATAAAATAAGGTACCATATAAGTTATAGTAATTTAAAAGTTTATTTTATATTATTTAAAATTTTATGTGGCACATAAATGAGCGTATAATGAAAAAAAGGGGATTACACTATTAGTACATTTGAAAAGGTTGTTACCTTCCTATTTTTTATAATTAAAAAAAAAACTAAAATTTATTCCGTGTTTCACCATGCAATGTGAAAGGAATCGCTTGAAATAGAAGAATTTTTCCTCTATTTTTTTTTCCTTCAAGCATTTTTTGTTTTGATTGGTAGTTTTTTTTTAAAAAATTATCTTTTTAAAATTTCATCTTTCAATGATGTATCAACTAGGATTTAAAATAGATAATTTGGTTTAGTTAGTGATTTATTATGCATAATAAAATTCAATTTTATTGTTTATAAAAAATTAAAACTTTAAGAACCAGATAAAATGGTGAAACAAAAAAGCAATCCATTTTTTAGTTTTTACTGCACATGAGGCGTGGGTTTTAAAAATTGGCACCTGATTTTTTTGTTTTTCTATATTTGTCCCATTAGATTTAGAATTTTAATTTTTGGACCAAGACTTTATTTTATTAATGTTTCCCTCTTTTAGTTTGAGATAAGAAAGAATATTATTGGTTGGTCATAATTTAACAACCAAAAGACTGATATTGATGTTAATATGTTCATTTGATCAAAGAAGTTTTAATTGTTTTTAAGCCTTCATCTTGTCGAAAAAGCAAATTAAGGTTGAGAAAAAAAATTTTTGGTTTTTTTTTTTGGTTTTTTTGACTAATTTAGAGATATTTTAAGTGGAAATATTATTTTATTAAGATCCTAAGAGTTTTTATTATGTGATTTTTTTATATATAAAAATAGTCTGAAAATATTTTTTAGGTTCAAAAATCCAATTTAATTTTTTGACCACCTCTTCGGCATGCAGAATCTAGGTAAGCAAGTGACTAAGATGTATTTGTCACAACATATATATAAATGGTTAAAATGATGAAGTCTTAAAATTTGTTTTTTTAAAAATAGAATTAGGTTTTAATTGGGTTACATTTGGACCTGTTAGATCGACTGAGTGATATTAAACTAGCTCCTAAGTAGTTTAATTAAAAACTTGAGCCAAACAATAGATCAATTCAAGGGATCTCTAAGTTGACACGTCATGCCGAGTTTGACAACATTGTCAAAAAATCTCTCAAGAATAACACCCTTGAGGTGTAATATTTTTATATTTTTTAATACATTCATGTCAAAATTATCAAAATATTATTTTTATTAATTAAGACTAGCTATTATGATTATAATAAGATGTTGAAAAATTGTAAAAAAATAAATAAAGGGTTGTGTTAATAAGATAGAAAGGATTTCATTTACATACGTTTGCAAAAAAAGTTATATTTAGTTTAAAACCATCCATATGTTAATAAGATAGAAAGTACAGTCTTTTTTTATCCGTGTTTCAAATCATCCATATGTTTTTTATATTTATTCTTATTTCTTTTGATTTTATTAGATAAAGAACGTTTAACAAAAAAGTTGTATTTTTTTTTGGGAAATAAATATTAAAAAGAAAAGGAGGAAATATATTATTAAATTATTTTGTTTAGATAAAATTTAACCTTTTAATATTCCTAACCACATGATTAAAGAAAATTTTTTCGGAGGGATCCTTGCTACATGAGATAATATATTTTAATTGAATCTATTTCTTAGCTTTTCAATTTAATTTTTAGTTACCCCGTAAGCATCACAATTTGTTTTTCTTTTACAGCAGTAAGAGTTGCTTTAACCAACTTTTGAACATCAAGACTATACTCTCTTTTTTTAACTCAATTTTAAACTAAATTATACTTAGTGGGTTTAAAAGAAATTGTTTTTCACTATCTTTTTTTTTTTACAAATATAACTTTTATATTCTTAAACTAAATGAGTTTTTCCTTTATAATATAGTAAACAACAAGATAGGTGGCCAGTGGGCTAATCAAAATTTTCTTAATATAAAATAGATACTCGAACGATGATAATAATTTTAAAGAAGCAAGAAAAATTTAAAAATAAAGTCATTAATTCAAATGAATTTAATAAGCTCGATTACTTTAATAATAATAATTATAAAAAAAGACAATGATACTACAAAAAGTAAAACAAAAAAAGACAATGACTACTTGAAAAAAAAATAAACATTTACCAATATTATGAAATCATATACTCTAAAAGCTCTAAATATTCTTCTGAGATCCCAACTATATTATTTGATATCAAAACAAAAATTGAATGAGAATGAGATATCTTTATAAAAAGAAAAATAAAGAAAATTTAAAGTTCAATTATCAATAAATCAAACGCTAAAGGATAGATTGAAAAGCAAATAAAAAGGACAAAAAACCCCCAACTCATGTCAGCATGCTAAAATCATGGTCCAGTTGTGAGATAGGAATAACTCCATATAAAAAAATTGAATAAAAAAATGAAGGTCAACTCTGAAAAAAATTAAATAATGAAAGGTGAAACTAAAATTTAATCAATTAAAAAAAATAAAAAAACCTGAGTCAACTCGGATTAAGTCGATTAACTTGCGACCCAAGTTATAAGATTTGGATAACCCCATAAAACAGAAAAGTAAAAAAAAAATCACGAAGTTGAAAGTTCAATAACCTAATATCTAATGATGAAATTGAAAAAAAATTAAAAAAATCGAAGTCAAATCAAGCTAATCTTTAAAACTCGTGACTATATATGAGACCGGGTTACCCCATAAAAGGCAAGCCCAAAAAATTCACGAAGAAAATTTTCTAATCATCCAAAATTTTTAAAAAATAAATAGTAATCAAAAGTGTAATGACCAAATCTGATATTAAAATTAAATGAAAATTTGAAAAATAAAATAAATTAAGGTAAAAGATAGAAAATAAAAAATAACAATAAAAAAATAATGACCAATTAAATAAAATAAAATAACGAGGGATGAAGTTGAAAAATAAAATTGATTAGGAAAATGATAAAAAAACAAAAAATGGTAAACAAATGAATGAAAACCAAATATGATAGATGAAAAAAAATGAAGGATGATGAAATTGAAAAACAATTTCAATTTTATAAATCATTTCAAATAAAATAAATAGTAATCAAAAGAACATAGACTAAAATTGAAGGAAAAACAAATTGAAGAGGTTTCTTTGAAAAACTAGAGGGGCAGACGTGGAAATCGAGGGAAAGAAAGAAAAGAAAGAGGAAAAAAAAGTTTGTTGGCACCAAACTTGAGGTCAAATGGCCACACATGTTGTTTAAAGATGGAAGGGCCGCTAAGGTAATTTGAAAGATGCCCAGAAGCCACTGTTCTTTTGTTGAAAGACGTCGCATGCATCCCTTAACCCATTAGTACGTGTGTTGCACGCGTCAACCACTTTTATTTTAAAATAATATTATATATATATATATATATATATATTAAAATATCAAATTGCTCATCTTTAAACTTGATTATACAAAAACAACCTTGAACGCTAGCTTGATAATTTCTTGCTATAAGGGTAATCATATCATTTTACTGTGCTTAAATAAATAAAAAGATGAAGAAGCTCCCGGGTGCGAGTTTAATATTACTTGCTTTTAAATGTAAATAACTAATTTTACTATACTAAAAAATATAAAAAGACCAATTTATCCCAATTAATTTGGTATTAACGGAGGAGTCATGTAGAAAAGATGAAATTACCCTATCAGCAAGGCCATTGGTTTTTGTTGATAAGGGTAAAAATATAAATACATTATTCAAATCCGTAATATTTTGTGTGTTGATCTACACTGAGATCTTTTAGTTTTTTTTTAATTTTAATTTTAACTTTAACATTTTTTTTATTTTTCTTTCTTGTTGTTGTTTGACGTGAATCACTTAACATAGGATGGACACATAGTAAAATATGAACCAAAGATTTTATTTTTAATGCACAATAAAAAAAGAAGGTATTTTTCCTTCTACTAAGAGATTATTGCTAAAAAAACATCATCTTGTCTCAGGAAATAATAAAAATGATTCATGTTTAGAAACATACTAGATATGTTGCTCGTGTGTCCCTGCGGGTTGAATAACTTTTTTATATAAAAAAAAGTGATAGGTTACAAAAAATTCAAGTCTCAAGTTATTGGTTAAAGTGACAATTTAAATAATATATATAAAAAACAACAATGAAAAACACTAACAAAAAAAACAATAAAAAAAACCACACACTAACCTATTCAAATCATCAAACAATTAAATGCTAACCTAACTAAAAAACCCAGAAAAAAGAGAGTCAAACTTAAAAAAAAAATCACCTTAAAAAAAAAAAATCCAAGCAAACTTAGGCGAACCTTATGAATTTAGTCTAATCTAAAAAATTCACAACTTGTTAAATAATAAACTTGTGTTCATTTAAAAAGCTTAAAAGTCATCCAAATTAATTTTGAATAATGGAATTGTTGATAAAAATATTAATAAAAAATTTTACAAAAGAAAAGGAACATTAAAAAGAAATAGGGCTAAAATCTAATAGGAAAAAACTCAACAATGATGAAATCTAAAAATAAAATTATCCAAAAAAGAATTGCAATTAAAATATTTAGGACCAAACTTGAAAGATTAAAAAAATCATAGGGGGTGAAATTGAAAATCATTTATAATATGATATATTTTTTATATATTAAAAATTGTTGAAAGCTAAATCAATAGAATCAAACCGAAAATAATAAGAAAACAAAAGTTCAAAAAAATACCAGAAAAAATATTAAAAAAATGTTTTAAGAAAGATGAAAGTCGACTTGGGTTAATCCTTTAGGTCTATTACCCGAGTTATGTGACCGAAGTGACTCGTTAAAGAAAAACCTGAAAAAACAAAGAAGCAAGATTCTTAATCAAACAAATATCGATAAATGAAATTGAGAAAAAAATCAATAAAAAAAATACAAAGCAAAAAAATAACAATTAAAAGAATTTGGACTAAATTCAACATAAAAATCAAATAAAATTAAATGTTTAGGGATGAAATTGTAAAAACATCCATTAAAAAATATTAATTAAAAGAATTAAGACCAAATTTGACATAAAAATTAAATGAAAATAAATGCATAGAGGTGAAATTAAAAAAAAAACAAATCAATCAAGAAAATGATTCAAAACAAAACAAATAACAATTAAAAGAATTGGGATCAAATTTAAAATAAATTAAAAAAATCAAATGACTAGGGATGAAATCAAAATAAAATCCAATTAGAAATAATCATTGTAAATAAAACAATTGCAAATAAGAGAAGAGGGACTGAATTAAAAGAAAAAATAAATTGAAGGACCAATATAATTTCTTGTATGTCTAACACACAATTTAAGAAAGAAAAAGAATGAAAAGAAAGAAAGAAAAGAAAATCAATTTTAGGCCAAATCACGTCGAACCACCAAACACACGCCATCTAGAGAGGAAGAGGATGTCAAGACAAATCAAATATGCGATGGAATTACGATTACAAACATCGGCACTAGCCACACGCGTCGCTAAAAGATAACAAAATAGATGATGCATAACTTTTTTGTTTTTTCATTTGAACAAAACTGAAAATGCTCATAGGATGAAATAATAATAACAAACAAATTATGATGAAATTACAACTAAACTCCCGAAGTGAAGGCAAAAAAATTTGAATAATAAAGATAATATAGTAATTTTATTATTCTATCAAATATAAAAATACATAAACACTCTTGTATAGAAGGCATTTGATTATTTTATTTAAGGATTATATAAGTAATTTTATTATGTATTAAAAATAATTACTAAAATAATCCCGTATAATTTTCAAAAAGGATTTATGTTACAAGAAAAAAAATCTTATCTCTTAAGCAGATGCAAAAGATAAAATGATTAAAGGATAATATAGTAAATGCACTAGCAGAGATATTAGTTTTTTGTTTTTGTTTTCGGATAATACGTGTAAAGATGAAATGAAAGTACAAGTCTCTTTTATTCAACTCATAACCGTCTCATCATCAATTAATTCAACAGATTATTCTCCATGTCCCTTCACTGCACAAAGCATCTTCTCTTATCACCTTCTTAGGTTAGGGCCGTATTATATTAATGGTATATTTAAATGATGGGTAGAGTTGTTTTTTAAAATATTTTTTATTTAAAAATATATTAAAATAAAATATAATTATTTTTAATATTAATATATTAAATTGATTTGAAAACATTAAAAAAATATTAATTTAAAAAAATAAAAAAATTATTAAAATTTTTATAAACACTTCTAAAATGTAAAAACCAGTGAGGCACATTGAAATGTTTAGAATTATGTTTGAAAAAATTAGTTAATTGTTTTTTGTATTATTTTAATATGTTATTATTAAAATAATTTTAAAAAATATTATTTTAATATATTTTTTAAATAAAAAATATTTTAAAATACAATTATTACACTCTCAATACCTTCTAAAAATCCTGCAACAGTAACTATGTATTAAAAAAAAGCAAAATATCAACAAAAATAAAAGTTTTTTGCTCTATCCAAACTCATCCTCGTATCTCTGACTCTTTTTAATTCACTCCATTTTTTTTTGATAGACTTAAAAATTAATAATTAATAAAAAAGGCCAATCCCAAACAGGTAAACAAACACCATTATATTTATTATATTATATAAAAACATATATCTTTTTTATCTCTTCACTTTCACCAGCTGTTTCTCTCTCTACAACTTTCCCGGAAAACTAAACTTTCTCTTTCTAGGAAAATAAAAAAATACCTTTGATAAGTTAATAACTGCGTGGCTTCTCTTGAAGGCCCTCTTTTTATCTTTTTTGGGATCTACTTGTGTACAGCTCCGGATAGAGATTGCAGAGAGAGAGAGAGAGAGAGAGAGAGAGAGAGGGAGGGGGAGGACAAGTAGAGATAGAAAGAAACTATCACTCCGAGAAAGAGAAAGGTAAAAAGAAAGAAGAAAAAGAGACAATCTTTTTTATTTATTTTCTCAAAAACC
>Ga0325410_1008028_pt1 | contig 11462 bp, 3 predicted proteins | sample PopdelMetagenome_16_FD_206182 | JGI IMG/M metagenome (GOLD analysis project Ga0325410, IMG submission 206182) | Populus deltoides microbial communities from Bellville, Georgia, United States - Xylem-PdIQD-R3 | ecosystem: Host-associated > Plants > Phyllosphere > Stem > Wood/Secondary xylem... | reverse complement strand
CACTATATAAAACCTCCCTATCTTCTGAGGTGCTTGCAACACATCCTTGAGGTTTTGATGACTCTGCAGTGTTCTCTATACCCTTTTTAAACCAACAATCCTTTTTGAAGTGCCCTTTTCTGCCACAGTTGTAGCATTTCACAGTCTTTTTACTTCTTGATTTAGACCTCCCTTGCATTTGACTCCCACTCGAGCCACGCTCCATTGATCTTCCTCTTGACATCAACAACGCCTCTGTTTGGTTTGAACTATTTTTGTCTCCTTTGTTTTTGCACCTATTTTCTTCTTCCAAGATAGCGGCTGCAACATCATCGAAGACTAAATAGTCTGTGAGGATATTATTGGTCAAGTTGATAATGAGCTGATCATACGAATCAGGAAGACTTTGAAGTAGAAACTCTGCACGTTCATTTTCCTCTATTTGTTGAACCAACGTAGTGAGTTGTGAAAATAGAGTTCTTATTGTGTTGATGTGGTCAGTCACCGACGTGGTTTCTGCCATTCGAAGGGTATAAAGTCGCCACTTTAAGAAAATCTTATTGTGCAAAGACTTGGACTCGTACAACTTTGTCAGAGTATCCCATATCTCCTTAGCTGTTTTCTTATTCGCTACACTTGATAATACTTCATCGGCTAATGCTAAATGTATGTTAGCAATAGCATTGCCATCCATCTCATTCCATTTTGCATTATCAGTGATCTCCAAGGGCCGATCCCCAATTGTTGTCAAGCAATTGTCTTTTCTTAAGATTGCCTTGATTCTCATTTTCCACAGTGAGAAATTGCTCCCCTTGAACCTCTCAATCTCGTACTTTGCTGCCATTGTATTCACCAAGATCTATTCAGCTATCACCGTTTCACATATCTGTAACGTATATAGAAATAGTATCGTGTGAATAATACTTCACTAAGTAAGTTTCCAGGAAAGATTGGAGGGGTCACCAACGGTCCCGCTTAAAATCCAATCTCCTTAGACAGAACTTCCTAGACTGTATTTAATCACCGCACTGACTTTCTATATACGCCAACAGTAACGTATGTGAACAGTACCGTATGGATGAATAGTGCCGTATAGGTGAATTGAGTCGTATATGTGAATAGTAACCGTATACACGAATAACTATTGTGTATTAACAACACCAACCAAGAAGCTCTGATACCACTGTTAGGATACTGGCATGCAAACCCGACAAGATAAAAGGCAAAGGATATGATAAAATGAGAAATTAGACACACAAGAATTTACGTGGTTCACTCAATTTGGCTACGTCCACGGACAAGTATAGAAGGATTTTACTAAGTAATGTGGAAATTACAACCTTTCTCTAACAATAGAAGAACAACTGAAATCTCTCTATTACTAGGAGAAAACATCTCACTTACTCTCTCACAAATACCTCACAACTTTGTGGAATTACTCTCTCTTCACTCTCTCTATTTGCTCTCAAATTTCTCTCTTGTGGTGTGCTTCTAATGCTTGGATGCATTGTCTATTTATAGGCAAGCATCCATGCAAGAGACAAGGGGCACCAATTGGTGCTACAAGTGGCACCGAATTGGTGCCTAAGATTGTTGACTTTGCCAACAATGCTGGCTGGCTTTACAGTATATATGCTTTTTTATATATATAATTTCCCCTTCCTTTCTTGTTTGAGAGAAGGAGAGAGAGAGAGAGAGGTCAGTGGTGGGGTTAGAGAAATTACACGCAAAAATTGAGACAATTGAAGGGAATCCTAGAATACTTTTATTAAACTATATATATAAATTATTTCATCATGTAACATCGTTGATATCGTTGATGTTAGTGTTAATACTTTGTTAACAATTGTAAAAGGCTAAAATAAAATAGTATTATGATATTAAGGAAGTTAAACTGCACTAAGCATAGATTAAGGTTTTATTAACATTCCTAGCAGTCACCTTGATTCAATTTAATTTACATCGTTTTCCTTTTCTCTTAGGTATTAATTCTAGACACGAGCAAATTTCATCTGAAATATTAAAGTTATATATAACCTTAATCAGGCGATTGCAAGGAATGTTTTCCTTTTCTCTTAGGCTAAAAAAATTGAATCAGGCGATTGCAAGGAATGTTAATAAAACCTTAATCTATGCTTAGTGCAGTTTAACTTCCTTAATATCATAATACTATTTTATTTTAGCCTTTTACAATTGTTAACAAAGTATTAACACTAACATCAACGATGTTACATGATGAAATAATTTAGATTTGTAAAAAAATTATTTTTTAGTATTTTTAGATATTTTAATATACTGACTTTAAAAACAAAATTTTAAAAAATACAAAATATTATTTTTATCATCAAACAACTAATCTATAAAAACGCAGAAACTACTGCAAATCAGACAGAAACAGCGCAAATCACGATTTCCTTGTAAATGTGTAAGAGGGAGGAATATAATAAAATGATATACGTTCGTTATTGTTTTGAGTGAGAGAGAGAATGCCTCGTAGAGGTGGCAATGCACTGTAATCCCTCCCTCCCTGTTTCTCTATCTCTCTTGGCTTCATAGAAATTGTTGGCCAGTGAATTTTATAAATCCAAATTGTCGGTACTTATTTTTAATTTTTTTTCGCTGGAGTTATTTTTAAAAAATTTAACCTTCTAATAAAAAAATTATCTTTTTTTCTTTTAATTTCTTAGTTTTGTCATTGATTCTTTAAGGAAAATTTTATTTCTTTTTAATTTAGTCCTTCAATCACATTTTATTGTCTTTTTAAATTTCTAACTTTTTTTCCTTAGTTTTTTATAAAACATTATTAGTTTTTAAGTTTATCATTCAATTTAAATTTATGTTATATTATTATAAAAATAGTTTTATCAGTAAATAACTAGTAACATTATATAAAAAAAAAAAAAAACCATGGTGCATTCAAGCTAACCTTAAGATTCAGTCCAGGTTTCCAATAAGATTATTAGGAATTCTTCTGTAAGAACCTGAAAGACAAATGGACACAAAGCAAATCGCGAATAAAACAGAAGTTCAAAATCCCTTTCAGTTTCCTCAAAATATTGTCGAATAAAACGAAAGGGATTACGTGCTAACTCTTCCAAAATCAAACATAATGTGCCAAGCAATGATTTTGTTTTATTCTACAATTAAACAAATTAAAAAAGACTTTAGGCACAGTGAACTAGTGAAGAGTGAAATACAATTTTCATTTTGATGACAGAGTCTGATAAAGCCTGAAATAAAGTAGAAATGAAACCATTACGAAATTCCTTGGAAGTGAACCTTGGAGTCTTGGAAATAAATGAAGATGTAATCATGCCTCTATTTATACTTCACTTGCTACTTATGCCCAACATTACTCATTGTTTTCTAATTGTTCCTTTTTGTAGTTTTGAGTTATGGATGATACCAACTTCTCCCCCCCTCCTGCACAACACTCGGCCAGCGGAGGCTACTCCTTAGCTGCTAAAGGAGGAGCTGGCCTCCTCTTGCTCCTCCTTTCTATCTTAATTTATATACTCATGAGAGGCCGCTGCAGCTGTACAACCGAGTGCAATGGTGGTGGTGATTCCAAGCAGGCCAGTGGAGGGGACTAAGAAAGCCATTCACTTCATTGCTGGGGAATAAGTAGGTAGCATGTAATAAGAAGTTAAAGCTGCTTAAGATTCATACAATGAGATTCTTAAAATTTCCCAATATTGTTTTCGTATTAATTCTAGGTCGTCTTCTTCGTCAAGGTAGCCATCCATGAAGTACTCGGGCGCCTCGACTGTTGGTTTTTGGTTCTATCTACTGAATTGCTGCAAATAACTATTTGGCGTGCTTTCTCATTCGAGATCAGACCATTTTAATTTTTACTTTATATATGTGTGTGTGATGGTGTGAATTTTGTGTTGGAGTTAGACTAATATCTTCAATTAAAATCGTAAGGAATTGTGGGCTTTTTCTTTAATTCTTTTTTTTTTACTATACTAATTGGAGTGGGCTTTTTTAACTATCAATTTACTGCTACTTTATTTATTTATTTATTTATTGGTGTGTGTGTGTGGGGGGGAGTTTAATAAGGGTACTGTTTTTTTTGGCTGGGGCTTGATTTAGATGCTTTCTATTTTTAACGAAAAGAAATTAGTCGTCTATAAAACAATCACTCACCAAGCACAGCAGTCACAGCTAAAATCTTTGTTAATTAATCGATCGCAGATCCGACTCTATTTTAAACCGATGGTGTTTCGGTGCGTTGAGTGTCAGATCGGTGCCAACTCCATCTCCTCTGCACGTTGACGAGGGCGGCCTTCCTCGTCGCTATCCAGTCTTTCTGCCTCTTGTGTTGCTTTCGCTTTTGTTTTCGCGGCCTTCCGACGCTGGTGGAGTTACTAGCGGCGTAGGCCTGGAAGGTTGCGTTGGCTGTCGTGATCGCTTGAGTCTGCCGGAGTTTTCGCTTTTCTTGCTCTTTTTTTTTTTTTGCTCCTGGCAGCTGGATCGTTTTGTTGTTGACCGCTATGCCGTGGTTTGGTGGTTTTATTGGTATCTAGTTCGATGGTTGTGTTTTTTTTTTCTTTTTTTTCTAGAGAGGTGAGAACTGCAAGCGGAGATGGGTTGCGGATCCGTGGGTTGTGGTTTTGTTGAGTACACAAGAGGCATTAATCTTCTGTACTTTGGAAAACGAAAGTTGATTTTTTGTTCGATCTTTTGGTGAAAAACCGAATTCCTTTTTTCTAACATAAAAAATGTTTTTATGATTTTGGTTCCTTGAACTCCATTTTTTTTCCCTGTCAGGAGATGTGAGGTGAGGTGTGATCAGAGTGCATTTCGGGCTTTTGAGTGATAATTCTATGGGTTTTTTTTTTCTTTTTTGAATTTAGGATTTTTAAGAGCCTAAAGTTTACTCGACTGAGATCGCAGGCTTGCTGATTACGGCATGGACTATTATGGACAGAAATAGCAGACCATGCCTTCACGCTATTCTGTGCTTCTTCTTCTTCTTCTTCTTCTCCAGCAGAAAAGATAGCAAACAAGATATTAAAATGAGGTTCTTAAAATTTTATATTATTGTTTTCGTATCATTTGCAGGTCTTCTTCTTCGTCAAGGTGAAGTACTCGTGGACAATACGTATGTTAATTCTCTGTTTTAGGCTATTGTAGCAGCATGGATACGCGCGTTGGTTTTTGGTTAAATCCACTTTATTGCTGCAGATAAATATTTGATCTTTTTTCTCATAATAAAAATTTCAAGATCAGACCATTTTAATTTTTACTTTTTATATAAGTATATATAAATAATTGTGTTGGAGTTGAACCACATAAATATTTTTTTCTTTAATTCTTTCATTATGATTTTTTTAATTACTTTCAAAAAAAATTATTGTATTTTAATAAATATAAAATATAATTAAAACATTACAAGTCGCTAGCACAAGCATTGTACGTGCCACTGCGTCCACTACTCCAACTATTACAATAATTATTATTTTATGATGATATAAAACTAAAGCATTTTTTTCGAATTTTTTAATCTGTTTTTTCAAAAATCTTCAAAAGAAAACAACCCACTAATTTTGCATGGCGCTGTTGCGTTTCTACTTCTCTTTAAGCAACATGGCGCTCTCCCGTTTCTACCTTTTATAGATGGAGAAAAAAAAAAGATTTTTTCAAAATAACACAGGAGAATTAAAATTAATTTCCCATTAAATATTTTGACAAAACAAATGCCCTCCCAGGGCGAAAAAATATTAAAAAAAAATAAGCAATGAAAAAAACATTTTATTTACAAGGATTGAATTCACTACAACTCAATATAGTTTAAGGTTTATTTAATAATGTAGTAGTGATTATTTTTTAAAATATTTTTATTTAGAAATGTATAAAAATAATATTATTTTTTATTTTTTAAAATAAATATATATTTAAAATTTTATAAAAACAATTAACAACGGGAAAAACAAATACTCACGTGATTATATCGAGAATAATCATCATTTTCTCTGTGCACATTTTATTTTTCTTTTTTTTTCCTTTCTTATTTTTCTATGAAAACGTTCCGACAAAAAATCTATAGTTGGGTACCATGTACTTGATCAATGTAAAGGAACTGCCTTTTGCTCCTTTAGTAGCAAAAATAGTTGGCTTTGAATGATCCCATCCACAACCTCTCTTGTAAAGAAAAGGTGTTACTACCATATAGAGTTAGGACTATATAATATATATATTTAGAGAGCGTGAGAGAATGTGACGAAGAGTATATTTTAAAATGATTTGATTAAAATAATTTTTAAAAAATATAAATTATTTTTAATATCAATAATTCTAAACCATCTAAGAATAGCGTAGGGAATCTTCCTTAATTTCTCATTTTCTGAGGGGAATTGGATATCGTTTTCAAGCACATTTCCGTGAGCCGAAAGTGACCGGATCAGGTCACTAATTGCTATAGACGAAAAAGATGTCTTTAAAAGTAATTTTCATTTGGATATTGGATGGTTATTCCCGCGCTCTGCCCAAGCATGACGAGGCACTTTTCACTTATCTTTTTCAGTCCCTGGATTATTTTTTTTTCAAAAATAATCCCTTCAGCTTTAATCATTTGAGATCAATGTAATCATGTTTTAATTTTTAAAATGGGGCACCAAACGTGTGTCATGTTTTCTCTCCATGATGTGAGATTCTCATATCTGGTAAAAAAAAAAAAACTATCAAGTTCAATTTTAAAAAACCAATGTAAAAAAATAAAATTAAAAAAATTGGGGGACCAAAAAAAGATAAAGGATGAAACCTAAGGAGGGACAATGAGAGAGTTCTTATAGTCTTGTATATAAAATATTTTTTTTAGTATGATATGTTTAATATGAATAGATGAATGGGAATCTATATGTGTTGTTATGAAAATGTTGAAATGATAATGATAAAATATAATTATGGAATAATGACTTGATGAAATGGGTTATGAATGAGGCTACCGTGTGAAACTTAAATTGTGATGTGGTTTTAATGAAGGAAAAAAATGATAAAATTGTAATTAAAATTCTGTATAAGAAATACTTTGCTGAAATTTTTTTAATATTCAATAAAGTATATAAGTAAATTTTTTTATTATTAAAAAGATGACCATATATGATAAATGTTTATGTTATAATTGCATTCTAAGTTAAGAAATGTTACATACGACATCTTTTAATTTTTATAGATCAATGCGAAATTCGATGAGAGTAAAAAAAAAAAAGAAGAGAAAAAAAATAGTTTAAGATCTTTTGTTGCTCTTTCTATGATGCATTGGATCACCTGGAAAAGATGAGTCTTGGATTTTTTTAATTTTTTTAAAAAAAGCACTAGTGTTGACTATTTGACATTAATTTTTTTTTTTTTTTTGGCTCTGCTTGTTGCATAGCGTGGTCACCAATTTAGTTAAACAACAATTTGGAAACCAACCAAAGAGGAAAATAAATATAAGGGGCAAATGGAAGATTGAAAACAAAAGGGTTTTTTTTTTTTTTTTTGGGGAGGGGGGGGTGGGGGTGGGGGATGATCAAGTAGATGATTATTTAGGAGAGGGAGGAAATTATGTTTTAAGATTAATATTTGTGAAGACAAATTTTGGGTTATTTTTTAAATAAAATTACTGTTGTTAAACTAAGTCAATTTTTCATCTCAAGAAATTAAAGAAATATTATTGTCCAAGAAGAATGCAAGAAAACTCGTTAATATCCTTTAAGTTATCTCCATGTTCTTGAACAAATTATGCTGATAGTTTGCTTCTCTCCCTAATTGCAATTGAGATTTGCAATGTTTTTACAGGTCACTTCTTACCAGTGCACAAATAAATGTGTCTTATAGTTCAAATTCAAAGGATTTTTATTTGATATTAATTTGCCACATATTGGATAAAGAAACCCATTCTCCTTCCTCCAATTGTGAATTAATTTCTCACATTATCTAACACCAAAAATGCTTCTGGGGACACATTATATATATATATATATACACGGTGTGAATTTTGTGTTTGCATTAAACTAATATCTTCAATTAAAATCGTCAAAGCAGATGAGGAATTGTGGGTTTTTTCTTTAATTCATTTTTTTTACTTTACTTGGAGTGGGTTTTTCTGTTGTCAATTTGATTTTGCTGCGTTCTTAGTTAAACGTGGAATTAATGTCCCAAACCGCCGTGGACCGCCGGCAAGAAATCTAATCAGGTACTAACGGACTTGACCAATTAGGATAGATACTCAAGTATTGGAAAGAAGACTACATATAAGAATTAATTTCCATCTCTTTCTTATATATATATATATATATATATATATATATATATATATATATATTTGAACCCACGGATCAACATAAACCCTCCTAAAACCCTATTTTACACCTCTAAACTTATAAAAAAATCTCTTCTTTTTCTCTAGTAAAAAGAAGACAACAACTATAAGCCATAGTTTTAAAACCCAAAATCAATGACTCGGGGTATCTACGTGAAACGGACCCCACAAAGTTTGGCTCCCGCACAATTTCCAGATCCTCATAATTACTCATCTCTTTCAGAATTTAGACTAGAAATATTATCATCAAATTAATTTGAAATCTTAATTCTAGAGCTTCCCTTGTAGGACTATTTTCTTTAGGTAGATTCTAGAGCTTGAAATCTTAATTCTACACCTCAACACTATATTTATCATTTAATAAACTAAAAAAAGTTAATTTAAAAAATATAGTTTAACTAGTTAGTTTTTAAATTTGTTTTTTAAAAATTATCAATTTAAATTTTATAAATTTAAATTAAAAATTTATAAAATTGTTAATTTTATCACTCGTACATAAATAACCGGAGGTACATAGGTAACCCAAAAACCTATATTAATATAAAAAAAAAAACATTATTCAGTCTACATGGGACAACAGCGCATTCACCGGGCCACGAGACGGATGTATGTGTTATTCTATGAATAACGCCACGATAATAACTAGTGGATTGTTACACGTTATTGCAAAATTGAGGAATAAAATGATTAGGGCATGTGTTTTTGTGCAATATAATATTTAGGCTATGGGACCACAACGCATTCACTGGGTCCATCAATTAAACAAAAACACTTTTAGGTTGAACGTAAAAAAAAAAAAAAAAATTCCGTCCGGCCCGCGGCGGGCCACCGGTTCATTTCTATGGATGATCTTCTCCATGTTATAAATGTTTTACTGTCACGTCTCCTTGGTTTTAGCAAATCTTTTTTTACCTAAAAGACCCATTCATAGCTTTATTTTCTTGGTTTGGGTATTTTAAATACTTATTGAATTTGGTAATTTCATTTCTGTCTTTTTAGATTATATATATATATATAAACGAATAAGGTTGGTAGGAAAAAAAATGGAAATTTCATTAATGAAAAAAAAAGGAGTTTACATTATCTCTAACCAAAGAGTTTAGCTGATTTAGAGAACTCTTTTAGCTCATGTATTTCATCTATTTTAAAGTTGCCTGAGTCAGTCAACATAATTGCACGTGAAGCTTTTGACAAATTCCTCTCTCTACTTTTCCTGCACCCCCCTAGGATTAGATGAAAAAGCAACGCAGGAAACCAACATAACATAGAATGATGCACAGAAATTATTGAAGTAATCAAGACTGGCCAACAAGTACATCCTTGTAAGGAGTTGGTACGGGAATAAGTAGTGCTGCTCTTGTTTCTTCTGCTATCCTTTTCCTCCTCCTCTCCTCTTCTAGGATTAGTGGAGTTGGTGCAGGAATAGGCGCTGCTCTTGTTCCTTCGGCTATCCTTTTCCCCCTCCTCTCGGCCTCTGCTAGGATTAGTGGTGCCTGGCCCTCCCTCTCTCGTACCAAACGCTCTTGAGCTCCTCCTCGCAATTTCTCTAACCTTAGTCCATCAATTTGCTGCATCTCGAACACTTTGACTACATCTGCTAAACCCCCAATAAAGAACATTAGACTTCCAAAGAAGCCTATCCAAACCCAAGTCTTGCCCTGCATTAAGAAACTTTGTTAAGTCTAAACCTCCAGCTTTTCCCATACAATTGACTCGTGCCATTACCAAAACTCTAAGCAGTTTGTTTAATTAAATTGCGCGCGATTAAACCATGCATTAAGTGAGCAGATTGGCTAAGTAATTTCAGACACCCCGACTTTAATTAGATGTTGGTATTATGATGCAATAGCCCTCCAATGCGATTGGGGTAGCTTTTCCGTGCAATTCGTTTTGTTTTTGGCTTCTTTCAGTTTAATACCAAAAAATAAACAAGGCAGCTTACCAATAATTCCAGTCCATGATGACCCCATCCTGCTTGCTCACGAATATTGAGAATGGATCCCACCAAGAACAACGAACTTCCCATTAAAAATGGGATGTGGACACTCTGTTGCAAGATTTGCACATGCCCATCAGCCCTTTCATATATTTGGCATGAGTTGTGTAAGGATCCGAGCACCCAGAAAGCTGGTCCTGCGGCAAGCAAGTTTAAAGCATGCCTTTCCAATTTGAAGTGACCATATCCTTTGTATTCCTGCAATTGTGGATGCAGGTCACAGCATCAATATTTGACATAAAATTAATTCATGATCCTACACCATCAATCGGCAGTAAATCAATCACTTGAATGATGAAAACTCTATCCTTTTTATCTTATAATTACTATATATAACAATTCCTACACTAAAACTGCTACTAGAATTCAGGGATTTTCAAGGCAGTAAACTAAACAAAGCAATCGATTACTAATTAATATTTAGTACCTGAATAAAAAGAAAAAGAATACCCAAGAAAGAAAGCAAAGCTCCCAAGGCCTGAATCACAGGAACAGCAAATTCAACTAGTGCAAGCTGTGTGTCACACCCCATCAGACGCCACCGATAATCAATCCCGGCTAGATGGGCAACAAGATCATGAAGATTAACCACCGTAATAAGTAAGAGAGCTATGAGCAGAAGCACAAGACCTGGCTTGGTTTCCTTTGACAATTCAGCCACAAACCCACCAATAAGCACAATAGTTGCAAACACATAGAGCCCTGCGTTCATGTATTCTGCCCTGTTTTTAGATAGCCTTGGCCCATACATTCGACTCTCTCTAGCTGATGCTAGCTTCACCATTGTCAACAAATATTTTGCAGTGCTAAAAGGACACGAGAAATTCAAGAATTGTAATATAGACTTGAAAATTTTGAACTATATCTTTGAAAGTTTTGAACAAGATGGAATCAATATGTTGTGTAGGGTTGAGGATACGTGTCTTCTTGCATGGAACTTGTATTTTTGAACGTCGAATTTGTGACAAGCGGCAATCTCACCAAAATATAAAATGATAAATTTAGACAGAAGTACAAAACGTGGAGGTCACATTGCGACATGTTGTCATACAATATATATAAGAAATACAAGATAGTCTACGTTTTTATATCCAAATCCATTTTGACCCATTGGTCACCCAACTAATTAATTTGTTGAAGGTTTAAGATGATTGGAGGATTGAGAAAGGAATAGTTGTT
>Ga0325410_1008027_pt1 | contig 11464 bp, 3 predicted proteins | sample PopdelMetagenome_16_FD_206182 | JGI IMG/M metagenome (GOLD analysis project Ga0325410, IMG submission 206182) | Populus deltoides microbial communities from Bellville, Georgia, United States - Xylem-PdIQD-R3 | ecosystem: Host-associated > Plants > Phyllosphere > Stem > Wood/Secondary xylem... | reverse complement strand
AAACTCAAAAATAATATTTTTCAAACCAAAAAAACTCAAATAGCTTAAGCAGAGTTAGATATGTTGGTTTTTCTTCAGGTAGGAAGATTTTATTTTGAAGCTATGATTAATACAAAAATATTTAGATAGGATTTCAAATAATATTTTTCTTTTTTTAGTAATTATCCCAAAAACATTTTCAAACTTCCGAGAGATCTTATTATATTCAGGAATCATTAATAAGCCAGTACAAATGGCTGAGCTGGAAAGTGTATGTATACTGTCTAGATTTGGACAGCAACATCAATGTAATCTGTACAAAATTCGCTAAATTCTGTGGTGCAGGACCATTGACCACATAGATATGATAGCTTGCACTATCTAGTGGTACCAGATCGACTTTTTGCTCGGCACGTGGACAATCAAGAGGGGTAACTGCCTAGACAGCAATGCCCAGCAGAAGAATCATGTATTTTTATAGACTGTAACAGTACAATAATTATTTTATTCTTGAAAAAACTTTTTAAATATTGTTTTTTTGAAGTAAAATTATATTTTTACTCGGTTAATTTATTATTCGATAACTTTTCAGGAATTTTATTATTTTTATATCATATTTACACACAGTAAAATAACTTTGCTGTTCTTGAAAGCAAAACATCATTTAATAATGATATTATTATAATATTATTACTACTACTACTAATATCATTATTATAATTATTATTTTTTTATTTTGCAGTTCAATATTAGTTTTTTAAAATAAAAATAATTATTCATATTTTATTTAAATTTATTAAATAAATCAATTCTTAATAGGTTAGTTTTTATATATTTCATTGGAAATTTATGCTTTATAAAGATTTAAAATAAAAAATTTAACAATTTATCTTTCTACCTAGGCTTAATGATTTCTTTTATGTTTTTTAAAATATAGTTCGGCCCGGTCGCTAAATAAACTAGTTCGGGTCTATTTTGAAGTATTTCGAGGGTGGATATGTGTATGATATGACTTGTCAATGAAATGGAAAGAGGCCCCTGGCCGGCAAACTTTGACTGAGTACTCGTGGCATGGACCCTTACAACAATGGTGGTGCACACGGATTCTGATTCATGTCTCTGGTTGTCAGAAAATAGACGAGTGGCAGTGATCGGTATTGAAATTTATCGCTGTTTATTTTTGTATTTTAAAAATATTTAAAAATATTTTATTTTATTTATTTTAAATTAATATTTTCAATGATTTTATTGTGTTAATATTAAAAATAATTTTAAAAAACTAAAAATAATTTTAATATATTTCTAAATAAAATATACTTTAAAAAAGAACTATAACTATATTTCTAAATAATCAAGTGGTTAATGTTTTTTTTTTGTTTTTTTTTGTTCATACCTATCCTTTAGCCTTCAGCTTGATTACAAGTCATGGTCTTGGACCCCGGTGCAGTGGCTTAGAGAGCGATTTCTAACAAGAAAGAAAAAAACATCTTTCACTTTTTACACGATATTCGTGATCATCACCATTTTGAACTTCTCAAGTTAGGCATGATTGAATTTGTACCGAACTCATATGTTGTTAGTGTCCATGCTACAAACAGTTATACTTTACTTTGACTTTATCTGAGTGATAAATATATTTTATTTATAATTTTATAAAATTACTTTTTATCTTTAATGATTAACAAGTTCAGATAAAGTCTCTTTGATAAAATAAAAGTATTTTGTAGAAAAAATTATAAAATAATTATAATTATGAGCATTCTTATTACAACAAAGTATTGTTTTTAAATATTCATAATTAGTATCCTATTAAAATTGAATATTAATTATATCGTTACATATTATATTCTTTTATTAATTTTAGGCATGTGAGATATCTGAAATTAATATGTGGATGCTTACTGAATAATGAATATATTGAACTATCTCATGTAATGATTTCATATATAGAGATTATACATATATGTTGAAAGACTCACATATCAATTGTGCAAGTGATCATTTCACTTGATATTACTAAATTATATTATATAAAAAATACTATGTTTTTCTGATTACTTGTTGCTTTAATTGAGGGTAATGAATATGAAAATATTGTTGGATTTAACATAAATCATATGAAAATATTTTAATAATCAAGAGACAATTCATTGCCTATGTAAATTATAAAATAAATATTTCATATGTTCTTAAATAATATTAATTATAAAATTCTTGTGTAATGCGAAATGAGATTTAAAAAAAGTTTTCAATCTTGTTAAAATAATCTATAATTATTATGTTGAGAACAAATATGATCTGATAGAGCAAATGCACCTTATACCCAAATTTCTAAATTAAAACATTTTAGATAAAATGATAATATTTATATTGAAAAACTGGTCAGGTCAAGTTAAATTAATATGACTTTTCTAATATTTGAGAAATTGTGATATCTTTCTAGACATCACACTTAATATTTAAATATAAATCAATTAATTCATTGAATTGAAAAGAATTTAATTTATTTAATTTTATTTTAATTAGGATTATGCTTTGTAGTTAGACCAACTTATTATGAACTTAATGAATAACACATGTTAAGAATCATTGGTAAGAAATTAAACTGGAGTGATTAATGATTAATATTCAAGTACAACCTGATTATAAATGAGTTTTAGAAATTGAGGACCAAGATGTAATTAATACATGAGATTATAATTTTAAACCAAGAAAAATCAAGTAAGAACTCGATTGTATAAATTTCTAATAAATTATCTTAATATAAAATATGTGATATTTTTCAATGGACAAAGTGATATCTTGTCCTTAATATAGATATTGGGTTTTTTTTTATATATATATACATAGAATGATATGTCTAAGAATGATGCAATGTAGAGTACTGCAACAAGTATGTACGTAATACAAATCAGAGAAAAAAAAAAGAGAAAAAGATAACACTCAATGCATAACAATCCTAATTCTCTTATAAAAAAGTTTAGGAGATTTTTAATCTGATAATTCGTGTAAGATATCGTTAGAAGCTGAACAATTAGATAACTTGTGATTTACGACAACCCAACATTGAAAAAGTAATCAAAAGCTAGAAGAAAAAAATTGATATCTAGATAATTCAACGGTTTATGATTTATGACAATTTAATTTTGAAGAGTTTATCAAAACCTGGAAGAAAGTATTAATTTTTAAGTAATTTTCGTTAAAACCCCATATAACCCTAAACTATTAAGAATCCTGAAAAATATATATATATATTTTTTTTAAAGAAACACAACACATGAGTTTGCTATATACGAGCCTACTGCGGACCGGACAAGATGATTTTACTGGCACTGCTGCTTGTTGCATTAGCATAGATGCATTGAACATGACAACAATAGATTCCTCCTCCATAAGATAAGACTTTCCCCCTTCAAATTTCATAAAATATATAGTCTCTTCCGCTGAACAAACACTGTGTTTATTATAATGTAGGTGCAGCCTTTAAGACTTTCTCGGGTTTCCACTTGGCTACTATACAATATCATTGAAAAATGAGAAATTTATGTGAAATACATACAAAAATTCATTGCAGCAACCAGTGATCAAACACGATCATTTATACCAGCCAAAACCAATAATTTTGATCTGCTAAACGTGTTCTGTGCATTTTTCTTTTATGGAAACATAACTTTCCGATACTGTGTCGACGATGCAAGTAAAATCCGAGGATTAGAACTTGCAACTTCTTAAAAACGAAATTTCCAAATCAATCAAAGCAGATTGCGTGCCTGGGACCTGCTGGGCTTATATGTTATAATCATACCCAGTGAAACTTCCTTGTACCTAGCTAAATGAAAAGAATAATACTGCATGCACATAAAAAACTTGATTCGTAGAAGGAACAACCAGCTGCAAGCGTTTTAGTTCTTTGTCCTATTAAGGACATATACGAGAACAACCAGTGGTGCAGTGTCCATATGCTCATCAATATTCCATCTTCGTTCACGATCAAGGTGTTTCCTCATCTACGCAGATATAACAAAGTGGTACCAGGAATATGCCACAATGAAACAGACACGCCAGGGCAGATTATAGGATGGCATCGGTATTTTCGTTTGTATTCGTTGATTTTCTAGTAAAACGTATGTACTGTCCTCCTTGCATATTCTCCAGTGTCGTGATTATAATACATGTATCTTGTGGTTACAATGAAACAGACACGCCAGGCCAGGCTACAGGATGGCATGGACTGGATTGCTTGATTTTATGCTCTCTTAGCAAGTCGGTGATAGGCGATCTTTGCTCTTTTAGTGTAGCTTAATCGGTGCTGCTTAATTATCCTCGAAAAAAAGGAAACAGATTAATATCTAAGCATGAGTATGTATGGACTCTAACAAGCATTACGGGCTGTAGTGAATGTCCAAGAGTAACCAGACGAAGTGAAACGACAGTACAGCTTAGCTAGAGTATAGTACTACTGGTCCCAAACAAGCCACCACATATTGGGAATAGAAATAGTCAACCAACTCATGAGAAACCCCCAGGCCCCCCACCGACGACGGGAGGAGAAGTTGAGGAAAATAAAATTGGGCAGGTACCTTTCCCTGCATTAAATCAGTGGGCTTTCTCTTATTAATTTCGAACTCTTGTACATTCACCTCTAACCCCCGAAGGACCACTTTAATTTGCACTAGAAAAAGGGTCCACCTTTGTTTTCCTTGCAAATATTTAATATTTCGAATGTCCAACTCAACTCGTGTATTTCACCATAATCATTGTTGGACCAAAACCTTGTGCATGTTTAATGGCTTGCTCAATATCCCACCCACCTCGACCTCTAAATACGTCTGCCAAACATAATTGCATGAGGCACCTTGATGATGATGTACGCTCTCAGAGTAAATTACAGTGAATTTTTATCCAATAAAATATTTCCTTACTGTATCTATCTATTGATAAACATCACTAAATAAAATCATTGATGAATTGAAAAATCAATAATTATTTTTTAAGAGTTTCTGAAATTTTTTTATTAAATTAAAAATTTTAATTAAATAATAATATTAATAAAAAAATAAAAAAAATAATATTTAATTATTTATCAATAAAATATCTTAATAAAAAGGCTAGAATCCATCATTTTTAATAAAAGACATAAGTTTTTTTTTTTAAAAAAAGGAGTATGGATGATAATAGTCAAATAAATAAAGTTATACGTGCTTAAAATTAAAGATATTAGATAATATTTATGCAGCAAGATAATTAAATACCACTTTTTTTTATAATGACAAAATTTTTGTATCATCAATGCATGTGTTCACTATGCCTTTTACAAGGTTAACTTAGATAATATAAATACCACCTTAATTTTTGAAATAATTACTACAAAACATGCATCTCTTTCAATTTCACGTGCCTCACAAAAAAACACCTTAAAAAACTAATATATGAATTAAAAGTATTTTATAGCTAAGTATTCATATTCATTTCCTATGGAAATATTAATAAAAAAAAACGTGGACAAATGGTGGTATTTATATTATCTAAGTTATAAAAACGTGGACAAATGATCAGCAGGTACATGTCTCGTAATGAGGAGTACCTCGATCCAATTCAAATCAATATGGTTTTTTTTCCTGGTCTACATTTGATTATGGTCAAAGTGGGTAAAAACACATCCAACCTAAGCGAGTGATAGATCCCTAACTAGATTATTAGTTCATGCTAAAAAAAAAAACATTCAAGCGTTTTTAATATTTTTAATTATAAAATTAAATATGATATCTATTAAATATTATTTTTTAAAAATATTAATACGGTAATATGGTAATATATTGAATGATATTTTTTTAAAAAAATATTGATATAATAATATATTATATCAACTTGGATTAACTTGTTAAATTTATCGTCTAAATCATGAGACTATGATAATCTTATAGAAAATAAATCAAGATAAATTTTGAAGATCAATTCCTAATCAACCCAATATTAAAAAAAATATATTCAGTTGTTGAAGGATGTAATTAAAACAAACATTCAATTAAAAATGATAAAAAAATAAATTGAGTTAACTTGTCAAACTCGCTATCTAGGTCATAAAATTAGAATAATCTCATATAAAGTAAATAAAAAAAATTATGAAACTCAATTAAAAAATTATTCAACTAAAAGAGTATAAAAAAATAAATAGGATCAACCTGCTAAACTCATGATTAAGGCAAAAAGATCAGAAGAATCCCATAAAAAATAAATTGAAACAAATTATTAAGTATAATTTTTAAAACAATTTAATATTAAAAAATAAAATTAAAAAAAAAACAATTGAGTTATTGAAGGGTAAAATTAAAAAAAAACACAAAATACTATTTTAATTAATAGTATTTTATTGGTGTAGTTAGAATGTTTTAGCTATACTATTTAGTATTTTATTAATAAATCAGGTTTCATCGTAATTTTAAATTCGATTATTGTTTTGATAATTGTGATAAAATTTATCAAAGTTGATTTTGACAAAGGTGATACTCAAATCTAACCAGCTCATCTTACTTAAAAATATTCGAGTAGAGAGGATTTAGTTTTTATACACAAAAGTCGGACAAAGATACATACGCTTATCGTATTTTGATAAATGTACGTACATCAAACTAGCTTCTTTATATATACAATAATCGAGATAAATGATTTTCTTTGGATAATCTTTGCAACGTGACATTGTGGTCGGGAATGGGAAGTTAGAATCCAAAATTCCCAACGTGACATTAAGGCAAGTTTCAGACAAGAAGATTTCAAGCACCGAGTAAAGTCGATAGGAAGCCTAATAAGCAGGTACACGTGTGCTTATGTCTGGTGGGATGGATCAGATGATCAGAATCAGAATAAGAGGAGGAGGAGGAGCTAGGCTTGCCTGGTTGTCAGGTCTGATCAATTGACAGAAAATTAGATGATCTTGCTAGCCCGTCGAAGTTATCTGTCTGTGTTTCTTACTTCGAAGATAGACCAGGAATGCTTGTAGCAGGAGAAGCCACGTCTGTCTATCAAAGACCATTCATAGGATGGCTTCCCTTGTTAACAATGGCCGGAGACAGTAGGACCCAAATGAAGCTGCCAAGCAACAACACCATGAAATATGAATGATCGTCCATCTATTGGACCTATTTTGCTCTTCATTTGTCTTCTCCAAGTTTGATATCGAAACCCTTTTATCGGTAACAATGAAAAATATATATACCACAAAAAAAAAAAAAACAATTGAGTTTAGGAATCTGTTTTAGCAGTGCAGATAAAATCTTATGTGTTTTCTTTTAATTCTACTCCTATTTTCAGACTTCAATAAAAACAGAATGAATAATGAATTATCTCGAAGCTCTCATCTGGAATTGCCCAAAATATTATTTTACCAATACATACAAAGGAAAGATAGGGCACTTGGATTGTTATTTGGAGTAAAAACAACCTATTTAATTGAATAAAAAAACTCAAAAAACATCAAAGGTTTAACCAGGAGGGTTTCAAATGGGCTTCGGAATTATACAAGTGGGCTTAAATGCCACTACGGGGCTCGTAATTGATCTTACCATGTACGATAAAAAAAGGTTGAAGGATTCAATTTCGAGTCATCATTCTATCAAATATTTGACAGACATGAAATGAAAAGTCTGACTGTTGTTGATAACTTTAGAAAACAATGAAAGCGAAAGGCAATCAAAATCACGAATAAGCATTGAATGGGATCAGCTACTTATTTCGAGTAATGTTAGGTAGAGAAGGAGTGTCAGCTCAATCAGTGAACAAGAACAGATGTAACTTACTAGCCTTCAGAGTTTAGATAATAAATAAATAAAAAATAGGAGGAAGAAGAAATAGTAGCTTGTTTATAATACGAATTATAAAAACAAAAGTTACTGAGTTGGCACGGATAGGATAATCACTGGCACAACAGTGCTGACCCTATGAAACTCTGGTCTGGTCATGTCAGGGTTGTCGGCTATATATAGTGGTTGGTTAAGGAACAATGAAAAGGTAAATTAACAGCATATAGAAACTAGATTAGCAGCAGAATATTTAGTTTCCAGATATTGGATTTATTGCGAGAAATATGATGGGCAACATGGGTCCCTTGGGCAGGGCCTTCAAACCATTATTCACCATTAGTTCATGGTCCAATTTTGGGCTCCGTGCATTATCAAGGTATATGTCACTTTTGCTCTTTCTATATATATATATGTTAAAAGTAAAATATTTTTTTTTAATATTTTATCTAATTGTCTCTTTGAGCTGATGAGATGATCCCTCTTATCTTTGGTGTTGGGTCTGCATGCATGCAAATACTGATCTAACAGCTGATGCTGGAAGTTCGTCCCTTGGAAGAACGTAAATGATGGACTTCCTTGATTTTCTGCTATCTATATATATTATATATTGTTGTAACTATGCAATATTGTGGTATCACTTAAGCCAGTGATGATAACCTAATTAAAACCCATTTCAATATAAGAAATACAGTCTGTAAAATGGTAGCTGAACAAGTAAAAGCTGACATTTGTGTATTAAAGATCGATCCCGTGTATATTCAAATCTTTAGAGAAACCGCATATATGTCTGCAAGGTGGCATTGAGCCATGATGAAGCAAAATAAAAATAATGTAAAATAAGTAAGAACATGTTGAATAGAATAAGAAAAAAGGATCCATTTAGGTAGCGTAAAAGTTCTGTAACCAAGAAATTGATTCGCTTTATCTCCTTTAAAAAAGCTCTGTGATCCTTTTTGTCAACCGCAAGTGGATTTGGTATCCTCTTCTCGATTTCCGTTCACTTAACAGGATGGAATTCGTTTATCTTGTCCTATCTCTGTAATCATTCCGGGACTGTAAACATATCATCACCAGTTACCTCAAGCTGTGCATAGAAAAGAAAAGAAAAAAAAAAACACTACAGCTTTTGCTGACTTGATTATTTTCCTGTAATCAATTATATCAGATTGTTTATTTAGAAAAGTGTTAGCTATCGATCATTGGCATAAAACCGCGTTGGTTAGGCCAGAGAAAAATATAATCAAGGAGATGGTCTGGCAGGCTGGCCAGGCTAATTTTTAACTGAACATTCCAAGCAAAGAGAACCGGTCAGCCCCCACCATGGTATTCAATGTCTCAGGTTCGCCAACATCTGGAATATTATTATTGCGAGGGAAGATCCTCATATATTGCATCTGTAGGGCCAGACCATATTGAAATGATGAAGAAAAACTAGATTAATGCAAGATCATAATTCGTCTGATCAAGTTATTTACATATGCACTATTAGTATAATATGATATATGTCTCGCAAAGCTATATCAAAATGTTAATTAATCATTTCGAAGACCTTTTTTTAAGAACATGTGGAACCCTAAAACAAATGCCGCCAGGTTAGCAGACACGCACCCTTTGACCAATACTGCACACAGGAACTCTTTTGAGACAGGTAGTTAGTAGCTTAATTTCAAAATGATGAGGCAGTGACTTAATTTTTATTCCATGTTAAATTATCGATCAACCTTAATTTGGTAATACTTTTAATATTATATGGAGGAGTAATTATCCTGTTTTGAAGTGTGGTTTTAGTTATTTTTTAAAGTGTTTTTCATATTGAAATGTATTAAAATAATATTTTTTTTATTTTTAAAAAATTATTTTTAAAATTATTATATTAAAACGATTAAAAACATAAAAAAAAAATTAAAAAATACAAGCTCACTTGCGTTTCCGGTCGCTGTCGTACCAAGGCATACTCATCTAAGCCCGCGATAAGAAGACTCATGATTTAACAACTTTACCAAGTAAAAAAGGCATGTAAGGGAATTTGGGCAGGTACAGAGATATTTTAAGCAAAAAACCAAAAACCCTATTGTTCCCCGTGGCTGTATCTGGAAGATTGTGGCCAAGAAATGACCACCGGACCGCTTAGTTAGATACATGATGTTTTCACTTGGTTAGGTCGTGGCGTGTGGCAGGACCACCTTAAAAATACACTAGCTAGCTAGCAACTTAGGCCAGTACTGCATTGTGAATTGGAGTGTTTTGCTTACATATAAGATCATCTCAAGTGGGAGTCACTTTCTTGACTAGATGAGGAGCTGTTTGGGGCATTAAAAATCAAGAAAAGAAGGACTGCGCGCTCGTTTCTTGTATTCTAATATGATCTTGACTCAAGCCGACGATCAAAAGATAAAAAGCGTATGTTTCTTAGTTAGAGGGTGTTTAGGGAAGACGTGGCTGGGAGTGGCTAAGACGGGGATAATTATGAAGAGAGAAGGGTTAGAAAGAAAACGATCAAGAATGGGGTTGGGAGATGTTGATGGGGCAATTGGACACAGCAAGGGTTAGGGATGTTTCCTTCTCGTGGGGATGTGACCTGTCTGCAACTCACCACCGCGCCATCTTCATAGGCTTTAGAATTTGTGATGTTGAAGAGTACGTGATAGCTGCTATTGGTAGATGTGTTCAAGTGTTCTGCAGGGGAATTCTTGGCACTATGAGCGACCCTAATTTTATGCCTATTTTCCTTGTGCTAACATCCTGATCACCTTACTGGAAATATATGGCACAATCTTTTTTTATACATATTTTTTTAATGAATGGGACCGTAATATTTGCACAAGTCACTGGCGTTAATAGATTTTTGCACCGCGATTTTTTTCATACAAAAAAAAATTTAAGAATATTTATTAATGTGTTTTTTAATAAAAATATTATCGACACGGAGATATTTCAAATGATATTTTTTAAAAATAGTATTGAGACGATGACATATTATATTAACCCTGGTTAATTTAATAAATTTACGATGTCGGTCATAAGACCAAGATAACCCTATAGAAAGTAAATCAAAATAAATTATAAAGATCAATTCATAATTAATTCAAAGTAAAAGGATGTAATTGAGAAAAAATGTATTAAATTAAAAAAATGTGGTTTTGCATGTCATGCTTGCAAGTTTTATTTTATTTTTATATATCCCATTTTTCTTGTTAGTTTTGCCGATTGGTATCGATTAGAACAAAATCATACTACTGATTTGTTTTACAAGAAACTAAAAGTGCAATTGGACCAAGTACGTACGTATGCCAACAAATCTTGATAGCTCAGCTTTCATATATTCCACAAGTGTTTGGAAATATGTTACTGTGTTGCTTTCACGAGTTTATATTTTATAATAATAATATTTTTCTCGTGAACACATCTAAAATGAGTGGCCTGCAGTTAGAAATTAGAAGGGGAGTATTATATATATATATATATAGCTAGGTTGTTTTTTTAATTATAATTTAATATTGAAATTCTAAGTTAATTGGTTTGAATCTAAAATTTTATCATAGAATTACTCCAATGATTCTAAATTTGCATTACGGAGTTACATGCGTATCAATATTATTAAATACACGTCATATAAATATATAATACTTCAACTGAATAATTAGTAATCAAATAATTAAAATATCTTGAATGTAAAGTAAATTCAATAA
>Ga0325410_1008025_pt1 | contig 11469 bp, 10 predicted proteins | sample PopdelMetagenome_16_FD_206182 | JGI IMG/M metagenome (GOLD analysis project Ga0325410, IMG submission 206182) | Populus deltoides microbial communities from Bellville, Georgia, United States - Xylem-PdIQD-R3 | ecosystem: Host-associated > Plants > Phyllosphere > Stem > Wood/Secondary xylem... | reverse complement strand
AAATATTTTGAAATCAAAATCCTTACAAGAAAAAGTGATATAATACCCTTTGAAATCCATACCCCGTGTTAAGAACTCATTTTCTTTTCTTTAAATTGATTGTCTATTTTAGAATTTCTTAAACCTGTGGTAAGAACTTGAAAAAAATAAGTATTAAATTGAGAAGTCTAAATTATTTTTCCCAAAGTCTCAAAATTAAATCAATCTTTTGAATTGACAAGAAAAAAAAAACTATAAAGAAAAAAGGAAAAAAAAAACACAATGATGCAAAAACAACTTTCCAGCTCTTCAATGTTATCATTGGAAAAAAAAAACCCAGAAAAGTAGCTTTTTTTTTTTAAAAAAAAAAGAAAAGTTAAGCAATGATGAGAATAACACAACACAGCAGCCGTAATTATTTGAGTAACTAAAGGCTTGTCAGTAATAACAAAAAAATATCATAATTCTGGGTAATTAATTAATTAATTAATTCCCCTTAATTCTCTCCGTGTAAGGTGCGCTGTCTTTTTTTGTTCGATTCCTCTCTCTGTAAAGACTCCCGATTTAAAGCTTCGACAGGCAGAAGAAAAGAAAACTCGTAGCATAAAAAATAAAAATAAAAATAAAAATAGAAAACCAAACCCAACAACTCCAACAGAGGAGCTTAGGCGTTTGTCCCTCTCTCTCTCTCTCTCTCTGAATTTCCGTAGAGCATAACGGAGCTGACCAGATCTCATTTCATCAGGCCGGAATTCAATTTTCTTCTTCTTTTCTCCACCTCATCGGACCGGATCTCGTCTTTTCTCGTTTTTTATTTACGTGAGCAGCTCCTTTACTTCTCTGTTCAATTTGATTAGATTTTGTTTTTGTGCTACGTTTCTCGAATTATCTAATCTATCAGATCTTATTTTTAATTATTTCAATGCTGATTTTTTATTTAGATTTAATTTCTTCCGATTTTCTTGCTTATAATCCACATTGTATCCTAGGATTATTAAGTTTTAATCATAATATCTGTTTTTGGTTAATCAATTTCTAAATTAGTAAGCAAAAAATGAAATTGTTTCGATTTAAATTCAATTTCCTTTTATGAAAACCTAATCTGTAGTTCTCGTTTCATCGAAAGGGTTTCTTTCGTCGTTGATTCAATTATCTTGTGATTTGGCCTGTAGGTAAGGATTAAGATTAAGATTGGCATTGCCGTTCTTCAACTATTCTGCTGATAATGAAGAAGGTCTTTGGTCAAACTGTCAGGGACTTGTAAGTCTGCAGATACCTAGTCTTGTGATGTCCATTTGGTTTAGCTCATGTTACGTGTTTTCAATGACATTTACTTGCGCTGTATTTTGTTCTTTATTGGTGTATTGCAGCAAGAGAGAGGTTAATAAGAAAGTTCTCAAAGTTCCTTCGATAGAGCAGAAGGTAAAATTTTCTCTTGCCCTTTTCGAAAATGTGAATGTAAACTTAAAAAAAGTGATTCATTTCGATGTTATTATGTGACGTTGTAGTTTGCTGTTGTTTGCCAATGATAAAATATTGTTCTGTGATTATTTAAATCTTATTTGTCTGTGAATTGCTTTTTAGATTGTCTTTAAAAAGCAATGGCATTTGATCTCTGTAGTTAGCAAAAGTCTTATTAGGAAATAAAATTCTTATCCCTTTTTCTTTAGGTTCTTGATGCTACCAGCAATGAACCTTGGGGTCCACATGGATCACTGCTTGCAGATATTGCGCAGGCATCAAGAAATTAGTAAGCTTGATCAATTTTCTTGTGAATGTTTTCCAATGCTTGCTTTCATACAGAGGAATTCATTTTTAAACATCTCATGCAGTCATGAATACCAGATGATCATGGCAGTTCTCTGGAAACGAATTAATGATACTGGGAAGAATTGGCGGCATGTCTACAAGGTATGCTTTTATCTTCGATGAATTTTGTTGATAAATGGTGTTTGCTCATCCTTCTTCAAAATGTAGATTAAATAATTTCAACCTGTTATTAGTTAGATGTGTGATCTTCAATTTTGTTATGAATATGGACGCAACTAAATGATGTGTAACATATATTATTAGCATGTTCCATATTTCTGCTCTACTCCAACCATGGTATTTTAACTTGCGACTGAAAACTATGTGTGTTGGGTTTCAGGCTTTGACTGTTTTGGAATACCTGGTTGCTCATGGATCAGAGCGTGCCATAGATGAGATTAGGGAACATTCTTATCAAATAACGGTAAATAAAGCTCCTTAATTCTCCTTGGTAATGGCACGTGTGTTTCATGCTTCTATGATCACCCGTAATAGTATTTCTCTTCTACTATGTTGCAGACATTGTCAGATTTCCAATATATTGATTCCAGCGGAAAGGACCAGGGTAACAATGTCAGGAAGAAATCCCAGAGCCTTGTGGTCTTGGTGAATGATAAAGAAAGGATAGTTGAGGCTAGACAGAAGGCTGCTGCTAACAGGGACAAGTGAGTTTTCTCCTGAACCCAGACACTTTGATGCATCTTGAATGTACAACTATTTTTTGGAACTTCTCATGATTTATGGTGTGGTGGCATCAGAAAATGTTTGATTTTTAAGGATATCTAGTTTGCAACATGATTCCTATTTCAGAACACAAACAACAAGTGATTGAATGGAAATAGAACCCTTTTCTGAAGGATTCCTTGATAATCATTTATATTTACAGTTGTATTCTAACTCTTTATTTGGTAGGTTTCGCAACGCATCACCTGGTGGAAAGTATAGACCTGGTTCTTATGATGATGACGGTCGCTATGGAAACAGGGATGAAGATCGAAATGGATATGGTTATGGCAAAGAAAGAGAATACAACTATAGGGATGATGAACGGTATGGTAAATATGGGGACTCATATGGTCGTGATGGAGATCATAATGGTGAAGAACGGTATGGTAGGGATGGATATAGGGATGATGACTATCAGGGAAGAAGCCGAAGCATTGATGATTACGGTTCAAGAAGCAGGAGCTCTGATAGAGATAGAGATCATGCTTTTGATGATGATGGTCAATCCTCATCTCGGTATTGTTCCAACTTTTCTATAGAATTCTTTATTACTGTTCTTTAGAATTTTTCTCAATAAAAAATGAAAGTTATTGATACATTATCGAATGCTTTTGTAGTCAATTTTAAGAAAGTAAAAGGTTCTATTTCAATTTTCTTGTTCTTTCTTTGAACAATTTTTTCTTTGTTTTGGTATTACATTCAAACTAAATTGCAGACACAAGAAACTCCTAGAGAAAAAGGAGTGAATCATTGAATTGGACAATCATGCATCTCAAGACAATCAAATAAATTTAGAAAAATAAAACATTTGATGATTGTTACTGTTAAGGATGCGGAGAGTGAAAAAAAAAGGAACCTGTACATTTTTTAGCAGACCTTCTGGGGCTATTTCATTTATTTAATCTTTACACCTTGAATTGTTTCATAACTTAATTTGGTTATTAATCTAAACATTGAGAAAGAAAGTCTATGATAATCAAATGGAGGGTGCTGGCATTGGGGAATTCTATATAAGAAATTATTTTGGAAAAAGGTAGCCTTTAAAGAAAGGACGCAAATGAAATGACCCCAACTTGATGCATGGTAAAGAGGATACATTGAACTGTACTATGTTAAGATGTCTGATATACAGGACATGATTGTCTCAGAACTTCTGCTTCCCTTGTATGTCTTTACTATATGGTTGACCTAGAAAACATGTCTGAGCTGTCTCATTTCTGCAGTGGCGCTAGAGCTGATGATCAGTCTAATGACGGAAGGTAAATTTCATTTGATGTTTTCTGAATTGCTGGTTTAGGTATGTATAAAAAGTTGGTCAATGATGTAAGACTGAAATGATAATGTCTCAGCATTGCTAAGCGGCTTGAGCGAAAATTTTCTGAGCAAAATATTAGTGGTCCACCCAGCTATGAAGAAGCCTTAAGTGAATCCCGAAGCCCTGCTCACAGCGAAAGGTATTGATTTTGTACGACATATATTTAGACTGATCCTGCTTTTCATCACTTTTATTTGCTTGGTTAAATTTGATGAATTCTTGATGAAAGGAATGGAGAAGCTTTAGCAGCACCTGCTCCTGTAGCTTCTTCTCCACCAGCTCCTAGATCTTCCTCCCCTCCTGCTTTTAATGCTGCTTCTCCACCTCCAAGCAATCCTGGACAAGAAAACACTTTTTTTGTGACGCCTGCATCTCCTGCAGACCAGGAAGTTGAGGTGGCTGATGAATTTGATCCACGTGGTCCTATTTCAGGTACACTAAGTCATGTATGTTTGCTTGTCCACTAATGTCAATGTTCTAGTGTTTTGTTGTAACGCACAGTCCTTTACTTGCATTTGAAATCTGGTTGCATGCGGTGAGATGGAGTTGTCCATTAAATATACTGGCCAGGGTGTCAAACCATGTTGGATTTAAGATTTTGAGGCAGTCCTGAACTAACTGTCAGAATGAGTGTGATGCTCATTTATGTGCTGCTGATGTTATGACTTATGTTGCAAGTGAGTTGAAAAATCAAGTACTCAGGCTAGTCACTGAAGTGCCTGTCTGTCTGTCTGTGGTCTTGCACATGTTCAGTGTTCTTAATAGTTAGGTGTTTGGGTCATTATGTTCTTTGCTTGGATGAACTTAAGTTCTAAGTGGAACCAAAATTATTGATGGAGCTAAGTTCCCCTAGTCACTGAAGTGCCTGTCTGTCTGTTTGTGGGCTTGCACATGTTCAGTGTTCTTAATAGTTAGGTGTTTGGGTCAATATGTTCAGTGCTTGGACGAACTTAAGTTCTAAGTGGAACCAAAATTATCGCTGGAGCTATGTTCCCATAATTGCTATGGGTGGTGGTCGGGTGGAATTTGATGTAGCAGTGGAAAAGGAAGGGAAATTTTTTGAGGCGCAAAATTTTATGAGGCATGGAGATTGGGCCTTGTGTTATGCCTGCAACTTATGCAATTAACATGCATCATTTCTGGAAACTGATGCTTTTCATGTTTCTTTTGACAGCTCCCCCCACTGCCACATCTGTTCAAACTGCCTCTGCTTTCACTCCGACTTCGAACAATGCTGAAATGGACTTACTTGGCTCTTTGTCAGATGTGTTTACTCCAAATCCATTAGCCATCATGCCAGTTACTTCTGCAACAACTACCTCTGAAGCTGATTCCCAAACAAACTTTTTAGGATCCACGTTTGCTGCAACACAATCACCATCAAATGTTATGAATCAGGTGAGCATAATTTATTGAGGTTAGAAGTCTCTAAATTTCCTTTTCTTGTAAACCAAAACATTCCATATTTCTTGGGTTATTTATTATGCAAATTTCAATTTCTTGTGGTCAAGGAGCATCAAACAACCCCCAAAACACACTGATGCGCTCACCACCCCTGTTGTAACTCCAAAACACTTGCAGATGCACATTCTTATACAAACAGAGTCTCAGTGATTTGGATATCTTCCCTGAAACTCTATGATGCTCCATTGCATGCATGTTTGTGATTGTGCAATTCTGTCTTGTCCTTCAAGGATGTATTTCTCTTGACTACAACTTTCTTTACTTGTTTCTAAACACTTTCTGAAGAAACACATGTTTTAGTAGAATTCTTATGGGAATTATTACTAAAAAGAGGAATGCTGCTAATATTTGAACATATACTTGCTGCTACATCGACTTGTGTACTATTGTCCAGTTTCATTGTTTTTCTTTTTTGGAATGCAACCCAATTCCCATATGTATAGAACTGTTGGACACTAGTAATTCAAGTTGAAGGGTTTAGGTAACAAATGACTTGGCAAAAATAAATAAACAAAAAGGTGTTGTGTAGCATGTCATAATTATTGTAACCCAAAAAACTAACATCACATTCATATTTCTCAGGGATGTGAGACTAGATGTGAATGCTTGAATATTGTCTTCAGTTAACTAACCTCTGCTTTATGGTTGGCTTATAATTTCAAGGATGATATTTAATGCAATGTAGGTTATATTTTCTGATTAAAAGAATATGCAAACCACCACCCTTCCTTCTAACATGGTTTTGCTTTTGTCTTTTAGTTTTAATTAGTAAAATTAAGATTCAGGTGTCATGGCATAGCAATTGTGATCTAAAAGGACATACCCTTGATGCAGGCTTTTGAAGATCCATTTGGTGACTCTCCTTTCAAAGCTACTCCTACAGATGCTTTCTCAGCTCAACAGTCCACTGCTTCTGCTGCCCCTTTCCAGCCTACCATGAATCAAAATACAGAAATGCCCAATGCAGTAGCACCACCAAATGGTGACACATTCTCTGCCATGACTTATTCAGCACCCAATGTTCAACCTCCTTCAACAAATCCACACTTTTTGCCTCAAGAAATGTCAAGTTCTCATCCAGAAACTGATATTCTGGCAGACATCCTCCCACCATCTGGTCCATCTGCTGTAGCTTCACAGGCAGGTTTTTCACTTCCATCTGGCCAGCATCCACAGCCAGGTGCTAGTGTGTATGGGAACTTCAATTCACCACCAGGGAATATGGTATTGCCGGCAGCTCCACACATGGCTCCTCAGGGCCAGCAATTAAGCAGTGCAAACTTCTTTACACAGGGAGGATCCCCAGCTCCTATCCATTCCAACATGTCTCTACAACCTCCGGCTGGGCCAGTGGTGCTGTTTAATAATGGAAACTTAGTTCCACAACAAGGTTCTACGGCTCCAGTTGTCTCACAATTTTCTCATCATACACCGACTGGATCAGCACCACAATATAACAGTGGAAACTTTCTCCCACAACATGGCTCTGCTTTCCCAGTCGCTTCACAATTTACTTACCAAACTCCATCTGCTTCATCTCCTCAACATAATGATGTCCTGGGTAATTTGTTTTCACAAGGGCCAAACACTTCCATGGCTTCTCAGACAGCTCTTCCATCTTCAACAGGGTCGCTTGCTATAGTTCCTCAACCATCCAAGGACAAATTTGAGACTAAGTCAACAGTGTGGGCAGATACTCTGAGTAGAGGGCTGGTCAATTTGAATATTTCTGGACGTGAGTATATTCAGTATTTAAAAGCAAACAAAACATGTTAGATGGTCTTCTGGTGTTCCAAGTCCTAATTTATTTTTTATGGGAGTTGACTTGGTTTTTATTTAATTTTGATTTTTCATATGCAGCTAAAACCAATCCATTAGCTGACATTGGAGTCGATTTTGATGCCCTTAATCGCAAGGAAAAGAGAATGGAAAAACAGCCCATGACTCCAGTTGTATCTACTATCACCATGGGCAGAGCTATGGGATCCGGTACCGGGTTAGGCCGAGCTGGTGCAGGTGTTCTCAGGCCACCTCCAAACCCTACGATTGGTTCTGGCATGGGAATGGGCGGGGGCGTGAATATGGGCATGGGCATGGGTGGTCCTGGTTCAGGCATTGGCATGGGAGGTTATGGAGGAATGCATCAACCCATGGTTGGTGTGGGTATGGGAGCAGGGATGAATGCGGGCATGAATATGGGAATGATGCAAGGTGGCCAGATGCCTCCTGGATCGGCCATGCCTGGTGGATATAACCCCATGATGGGCTCCGGTGGTTACCCGTCCCAACAACCCTATGGTGGTGGATATCGATGAGATGGAGCTGCCTTGTTGATGTGTTAGTATACCTGCTGATTTTACAAGGTAAAAGGGATGGCATCGCAAACCCAGTGTTACCATCGCCATGCTATTTCTTGTTCCACTGGATGATCTAAAGATCTATTTTTGATCTCGATGGTTGGAATATCCTGATACGAATCCTGCTGTGATTATGTGTATTCATCATCCTTATATCTCACTTGCTGGTTGAATTAATGTTCATTTTGAGCCAGAATATATTGATTAGATGCATTGCTGAATTTGTAATACGGCGAAGATAACCTTTCTCAGGCTGTCGTCACCCTTCTCCTCACATGGAGTATATACTTTTTTGTAACTCATCGGAGATGATTTATACTGTTTGGATACTGAATGGTCAATAAACCTGAAGAATTCATTTGTATGCCTTGCGTTTTCTTATGAAATCAGATGAAGACTTTTCTTGTTTTAGGCAGTGTTAATTTTTTTTTAATGTTCTTTGTTTGAAAATATATTAAAATAATATTTTTTTATTTTTAAAAAATTATTTACAATTTGAAAATATATAAAAAATTAATTTAAAATAAAAAAACTAAATATTCTTAAATTTTTTCTAAAATATTTTAAAAATACTTGGCACTTATAATTTTTGTGGTATGGATGTCTCATTTATTAATGCAGAGGGCAGTGTAGTGTATTGTGGTAATTGAAATCTGGTGAGACATAGTTTGGTGAACTACTCTAGAGTTTAGACTGGATGATATATCAGTAATTAAAAAATATATAAATTCTATACCATGAGCTAATTAATTATTTAAGGACATATTATCCTATGTTATATAATTTATTTATTTTTGTTAGGGGCTGGCAAATTCATTTAGTTTTGTTTTAGAGGTAGAAATTTTTTTTTATAGAACTTATAGTCATTACATGAATAAACGAAGCTAAATAGTTTTTTTTTTTAGCATTTTTATTACACAATTTAATTACTTTATTCCTCTTAAAAACAAAAAATATTAAAGCTTTTTAGTATAAAGCCCTACTTTAACCGAATAAAAACATATTTATATTTATTCACACTAATTTTTTTAACTTATTAAAATTTTAGCAGAACTTTTTATATACTGGAAGGTTCATGTTATCGATTATACTTTAAATTCACTTTTATATATAATTCTCAATTCCGATCCAATCATCCTGTATCTCACCACACACAATGATACTCGTCATTCTAAGTAATAATATCATATTAATGATTTCATTTGTTCATAATCAAATGTCAAAATAGAGTTCAAATATCGTTAATATATAATTAAGTAACATTATAGTTAATCTAAAAATAATACATGTTTATTTCTAATCAATAATAACAAAACATGATAAGTAAAAAACTAATGATGAATTTTTTTCAGCATGGAAAAAATGATGCAGCCGAGCTGAAAAAAAAATGAAGATTCTGAGCAATTATATAGAGATATGTTACATTCAGTATCATATCATGCAAATAACATAATAGACATATTTATAAACTAGTGGGATAGATCTAATAGGATGCCCAATCATGCTAGACCAACATCTTGGCAATAAAAAGCCATAAATTTCAATTCAATTATTATCTCATGCTTAAATTGTTTTCCAATTGATTCTCAAAGATTAGTTCTATAGTGAGATTAGCAAGCTTGCACCAACCTCTCTAGAAAACCCCTAAATTAGGCCATAAAGATGTTTAAGTTAATTTTGTTATTTTTCCTTGATTTTTTTTAGTTTTATATTATTTTTAAATTTCTTGTTATTTTTCCTTTTTGTTTGGGGATTTTAATCTTCCTTCCTTATTAACGACGTTTATGGCTTACTTAAAGAATTGTAAACATCTTACAAGGGAGAATACATCGAACTTTATTCTTAGAAATAACACTGTTAATTAAGATTCATGGTGTCTTAATCTTGATATGTCACACTTTATATTTATATTTCTTGTGGAAATGTCTTCTTTGTTTATTTGTTTTGTTTTTGTGCACTTCCATTTGCATCACTCAAACTATGGTTTTTAGAGAAGCATATAATTGTCAACATCTTTTGCTTAAACATCGTACTTTTGATAATATAAGGTAAAATTATGGTATGATAAGAAGGATTTTTGGATAGAAGTGAGGGTTTATACAAGAAAATAGAACATTCTAGCCCGATTTAGTGATCAAAGATTGTTCATGGTGATGAATCCATATAGGTAGTGTTTGGTATGTTGGACAAAGATAAACTTGACATGATAATCTTTTTTTTTAAGTTGTTTAGTGCACCTTTAGACAGTATAAAATCAATTTTTGTCTTGTACAAAGTTGTTCTAGTGGAGAGATTTTTATCTCATTAAAAAGGATAAGACAAGCTTATCAAATTATATGTATAGGGGTTAACTTGGATTGATTTGAGTCAACATAAAAACAAAAATGATTATTATCATAGTTTTGAAACTCGATTTAGAGGTCGACATAAGTAAAAGCCCGAGTCACAAATCAGATTGATTATTGACCAGGGTCAACATAAGGATAAAAGTTGTTGTTATCATAGTTTTAAAACCCGACTTGGAATCAACCGAGGGTAAAGCCTAGGTCACAAGTCAGGTGGACCGTTGACTCTGTAAAAATAAAAAATGATTATTATCATAGTTTTAAAGCCCAACTCGAGGATCGATCCAAGATGAAGCTCACATCATGAGTCGAGTTGACCATTGACCTGGGTCAATGTAAACATAAAAATAGTTATTATTATAATTTTAAAATTCAACTCAAGGATCGGCATAAGGTCAACCTGGGGCCTAGCCCGAGTCACAAGTCAGGTTGACAATTAACTTGGGTCAACATGTGGATAAAAATGGTTATTATCATAGTTTTAAGACCCGAATAAAATGTTGACTCAAGGTAAAGCCCAAGTCACGAGTGGGGATGGTCAACCCAGGTTAACCCGAGGAAATATAAAAATAAAAATTATCATTATCATAGTTTTAAAACTCGACTTGAGGGTTGATCAGAATAATGCTTGAGTCATTAGTAGAATGGATTAACCTATATTGATCCAGGTCAATTTAAGGATAAAATCAATTATTATCATAGTTTTGGAACCTAACTTAGAGACTGAACCGGGACAAGAACTTGGTCAAGGGACAGTTGGGTCAACTCGGGTTGACTCAAGTCAACATATGAACAAAAAAATAATTATTATCATAGTTTTAAAACTTGATTCAAGGATCAACCCGGGAAAAGACTCGGGTCATGAGTCAGAAGGGTCAACCCAGGTTGATCCAAATTTACAAAAAAATCAAAGTAACCTCATTTTGACAAAAAAAAAAATCAATGGAATTTTACCCATGTTTTATCTTAGATCAACCGTGTCATTGGTCAACTCGGGTTTTTGAACGAATCAAGTCAAATCAATTCTTCCTCTGTTTTTTTCTTTAACCTAAACTGGTCCAGACCTTAAGTTAACCTGGTCTAGGCCTTAGGCCAGCTGGATCCTGTCTATTGTCTACCAAACACAAAATAAAACAAATGATCTAGTCCAATTCAAAGTATATTAAACACACGATAATACAATTATTTATCTAATTTTATCCAGTCCAATCAATATTATCCAGCATATCAAACACTACCTTACAATAGTTCCAGTTAGGGTGATAAAAAAAAACTAATCAACTGATTAAACCGATAAAACCAACAAGAAATTAACAAAAAAACAAACAAACAGAGAAAAAACATGAATGAACCAATTACGAAAATAAAAAAATTTCAATGAATTTCAAAAATGTAAAACCTATTGAACTAAACTTAATCAGTTCAGCCATAATTAAACCCTACTATAAAAAGGCACGCATGTATGAAAAGTTCT
>Ga0325410_1008024_pt1 | contig 11469 bp, 4 predicted proteins | sample PopdelMetagenome_16_FD_206182 | JGI IMG/M metagenome (GOLD analysis project Ga0325410, IMG submission 206182) | Populus deltoides microbial communities from Bellville, Georgia, United States - Xylem-PdIQD-R3 | ecosystem: Host-associated > Plants > Phyllosphere > Stem > Wood/Secondary xylem... | reverse complement strand
CAGAAATCAGAACTGATCATGGAAACGAAACATCAATTTATATTCTGAATATTTATCTCTTCTTAACATTGGTTAGTTAACGGATCCGCCGTATAACTAACCCTAACCATTAAACAACCACAGTGTCCGCACTAGTAATTTAATTTAATGGCAGCCTTAAGAACTAGATAAGTTGATTAATCAAGAAAACATAACTGTCCGCAGTCTATGTTTGATTTGATTGAATGTTCTCCCTAAGATTAATAACGTAGATCCGCCACAATTATTAAACTCAGTTGCTTCACAAGTTCATATACCACAACTCCGGTTTTGATATCAAACTTAGCAATAGATTGTCTACAATAATAACTTAGAGTCCGCTCTAGCAATTAAAATAAACAATCATAGGAAAAATAAGCATAGAAGAACAAACATATTCATCATATAAACTGAAAAGAAAAGGTAAAATAAATCTCACAGTTCTTGAAATCCAAAGGTTTTCGTGTCCTTGCAACCAAGAAAAAGTGTTTAGCCTTGCATGTTTGTTGAACAACTAATCAAAAAGAAGGAAGAATGCATAATTTAGGGTTTCTTAGAGGAACGGGGCGTTTTTATCCTTTTGGCTGGCTACCCCCCTTCTCTTCTCTCATTCTTTTTATATCTTAGGAAACCCTAGGTCTCTATTTTACAAAATAGTCCTCCATTAAGTAGACTGTTTACATTTAAGTACTTCAATAACTATTTTCCTAAAAAAGGAGAAATAGCCTTGCATGAAATCTTCAAGCTTTGACTTAGAGGAGCTAAATTGCTGAAATAAAAACTTGGATATCGGTTTAGATGCTTCGGAACGTAATTTGGACTCGTTTCTTCACGAAACCTGTTTGCTGGCAGAATTCAGATGTCATCTTTGAAAAATCATATCTCCCTCATATGACATCGTTTTTGACTGAAATTTGGAGCTTTTATAGAACTTTGAGTCATGAATCCAAAACAATTGAGTTTGCATCAATTGGACTTCTGTAGCTCCAGATATTCAAGTTGGAATAGCCGAAGGTCAACACTGGCAGATTGCGAGATTTGACTTTGAAGGCTGCGATTTCCATGCTCTTCCTTATTTTATTTTCTTGCCTTAGATGTCCAGAAAGGTATGGATGTTAGCTTTTTAATGCCACTGGAATCACTTCATTTCAACCTCCAGAGCTCACGCTCTGTACAAAACATCGACTGAAGGTCAAATCTGCCAATTATCTCCAATTTACTCCTTTTTGCATCTTTCATCCAAAAGTGCCTTCAAAACATAAAACAAAGAATATCAAGGCATTTTATATATAAAACATAGGCAAAACACTAGTTAAATATGGGTGAAACTATTGAATAATATGGTTGCATCAATAATCATGAATGTCTGACAACATTTACAAGTATTAACATTATTCGAATAAGATAACTAATGTAATCATGTTAACAATTTATAATTTGATTGGAACCTCCTTTGTGTGTGGTTTCCAATTGAATAATAAGAGTTTATACTATACTTGTTTGAAATACCATTAGTGGATCCTCTAACCTTGACATTTGTTGTTATCATTGTTTAATCCTTACATTAATCTTCCATCTCAAGTTCTCATTAACTTCTTCTTCTTAATCTTTATTATTATCATTATTAATAGTATTATTGGTATTATTATTATAATTACTATTATTATTACTATTATTAGTATTACTACTACTAGTAGTATTATTATTGTTGTTGTTGTTGTTGTTGTTGTTACTATTGTTGTTGTTGTTACTATTGTTGCTTATAATTTATATAATTAACCTCCCTATGGTTCGACCCCAGTCTTGCCGGGTTATTTATTACTTTGACACTCCTACACTTGGGAGAAGACATCAAGCTTTTGGTCGTGTCAAGATTTTGGCGCCATTGCCGGGGAGGTAAATTCTTGTACAAATTATAGTATTTATTTTATTTTCTCTTTTCACTTTTCTTGTTTCTAATTTTGTTTTTTTTTTTGTTGTTTTGTTTCCTTTTGTTTTGTTTTCTTCTTCTTTTTATTCTTTTTTTAAACGTGCATGAGAGTCTGGTCACGTACATTAAGTGGTAGACTTTGTAGGGTATCCTCATCATTTTCAGAAAATATGGCCGAAGAAGATAACCAATCGCTTCATAATGAGAATAATGAGAATATTCGGTTTAGAACACTTAGAGACCACATGAATCCCACAAGAACAAGTGCACCCTCATGCATAGTTTTTCCACCTGATGCGTCTCATTTTAATTTTAAGCCAGGCATTATTCAACTTTTACCATCTTTTCATGGCTTAGATTTAGAAAATTCATACTTGCATTTAAGGGAATATGAGGAGGTCTGTAACACCTATAATGACTCAAATTGTAGCATGAACACCATCAGGTTAAAGCTTTTTCCATTTTCATTAAAAGATAAAGCTAAAACATGGCTACAAAATTTGAGACCTGGATCCATTCGTACTTGGGATGAAATGCAACAACAATTTTTAAAGAAATTTTTTTCGTCCCACAGAACAAACTCTTTCAAAAGACAAATAATCACTTTCACTCAAAAACCAGGAGAAACATTTTACGAATGTTGGGATAAGTATCGAGACTTACTTAATACTTGCCCTCATCATGGATTTGAAACATGGAGATTGGTGTCAAATTTTTATGAAGGGTTAACTCTTAAAGATAGGCAAATGGTTGAATTGATGTGCAATGAAACTTTTGAGGATAAAGACCCTAATGAAGCAATGGAATACCTAGACTTACTAGCTGAAAATGTGCAAAATTAGGACACTACAGGAACTTACAAGGCACCAAGTAAAACACAACCTCATACATCTAGTGGAGGTATGTACAACCTTAGAGAAGATTGACACGACCAAAAGATTGATGTCTTCTCCCAAGTGCAGGAGTGTCGAAGTAATAAATAACTCGGCAAGACCGGGGTCGAACCACAGGAAGGTTAATTGTATAAATTATAAACAACAATAATACTACAACAATAGTAACAACAATAACAATAACAACAACAACAACAACAACAATAATAATACTAGTAGTAGTAATAGTAATAGTAATAGTAATAGTAATAGTAATAGTAATAGTACTAATAATACTATTAATAATGATAATAATAAAGATGATGAAGAAGAAGAAGTTGATGAGAACTTTGAGATGAAAGATTAACGTAAGGATTAAACAATGACAACAACAAATGTCAAGGTTAGAGGATCCACTAATGGTATTTCAAACAAGTATAGTATAAACTCTTTTTATTCAATTCGAAACCACACACATAAGAGGTTCCAATCAGATTATAAATTGTTAACATGATTACATTAGTTATCTTATTCGAATAATGCTAATACTTGTAAATGTTGTCAGGCATTCATGATTATAACTTATGTTGACAATAAATCAAGTTCCTTTCATAGCTCAGGTGTCGGTTATACCATACAGTATGGGCTATGAAAGTGCCAAGTATTTGTTGTACCAAGTGTTATACAACATAAATCTAGATTAACTATTTAACATGCAAAGTATTAAAATTGAACAAGATAACAAATATAAAGCATGTTAGTATCCAACATTAAGGTCCATGTTAAGTTTATATTATACTTATTCTTACACCATTAGTGTAACCTTTTCACCTTGACATGATAAACTTAGCTACACATAATGAAATAGAGAAATATAAATAAACAAGGAAAGGAAATGAAAAGCATAAGCAAGAGATTAATATAAGCATTACAAAATATAAAGAGAGAGCAAGAGCATGATCTTGATTTGAAAACCAAGATGCCTAAATACATGGCAAATGCCTCCTTTTATAGGCCAAAATTCAGAACTATTGATTTGTTGACTAATTGATGAATGGGTGGCCACATCTTGACTTGGTGACAATTCTTATCTTCTTGTCTGCCAAAAACATTATTGATAACGTCATAATTTGAACAGACTTCAATCATGGAAGTTCTAAGGAATTATCTCATCTTGCCAGGGTAAAAATTTGAGATCCTTTGGACTTCTAGAACTCGAGATATGGGCTGAACACTGAACAATGTTTGGGCTGCAAGATAGATTCGGACTTCTTTGTTGTTGCTACAATTTGGACTTGAAAATGGCCTTGTTAAATCTTAGGCTCCCATAAAAGTTGTAGGCCTATGTCTTATCTTTCCATCCACATAAAGTAGACATGAATTCGAGATCTACAGCTCCAGATATGACCCGATTACCAAACAATGTTCCAGTTTGGACTACACCAACATCTCTTTTCTATGTTTGACCATCTCTTTGTCCTTTTAATTTCAGTACTTCAACTCATCAATCAATTCTTTTATTTATGTGATAGGCTTGCATTTAAGATGAACATTTACCATAAATTAAAGGTATCTTATATTATTATATATGTTATTATAAAACATGCTTTAGTTAAGGAGTTATTGATACTTCAAGAGCAAAATGATGATATAAAACCTTGATAAAAATGCACTTTTAAGTACTAATCACACCCCCCAACCAGCTTATTATTAGTCCCTAGTAATCAAAGCGTTAAAATAGAAAAACAATTTGCAAATTCCACAATGCAAGGCATTCATCATTCAACTTCCATTAATCTATCAAGATAAACAAAATCTCATTAAGTTTATATATCTGCTCAATATCTCTTAAACAACATATTAATAAACCTTCCTTTTTATATGCTTAATGTATGAAAACATAGATGATGGGGCTTTTATTGGAAGAAAACAATATTTTGTTCTAATGTTTAAGGTTAACTTTCTTGGGTTGGGATTATTATCTTCTTTTTTTTCTCTTTTTTTTTCAATATATATACATATAACTTAAAACAAAATGCATCTTTAACCCATGTAACGAGCTTTCGGCTAATGACTCCCAGACCAGTTGGACTTAGGGCATTGGGTGTTGAGACACCCCTACGAGCTTAGTAACTCGGGTTGCAGATACTGATACGTAGATAGTGCAATGTTTGATTCCCTTAAGCTTTTCTCCTTAACCCATATAACAAGCTTTGGGTCAATAGCTCCCAAATCAGTTGACTTTAGGGTATTAGGTGTTAAAACACCCCTTCAAGCTTAATTGCTTAGGTTAGGGAGGCTTTGAAACCAAACTTATCTACGTTTTTATTATCATCATTTTCTTTTTGTTGTTTTTTTTTTTTTGCAAATTATAGACTATCCCTATCCCTTAGTTGTTACCTTTAACAAAAGAACATAAATAATGTAATAATCCAATGTGTAACCTACAATCATATGTTAAAGTGTGTGTGTGAAGATGAAGGTTTAAGAATATTTGTTAAATGAGTATATGAGCAGAATCAAGTAATAACAATGCAAGAGTTTGAAAACCTGAATATTTCAAGAAATATTATGATAGACCTTGATAAGACTATTTACTAAGATGTGTCTCAAGAGTTAATAAAATTCCTCCTTACTCTGTCATCCTAATAACAGTTTTGTCAAATGGTTTTAATAATAGCAAAAAAAGTTAGTAAGTTATTTTTTTTTTTCAAATACTACCCTCTCCCCCCAACCAAAACGAGACATTGTCCTCAATATCAGTTATTTTTTTGTTTTATAAATTTTTTAATGTTTAGATGAAAATCATGTATTTTAATACTGGATTTTTATCTTTACAGTATAAAAATACAAACTGATATTAATCAAAATGGATAGAAAAATACGCGGGACAATTACAATCTTTTTTTGAAAATTTATGGAATTTTTTTGAAATGGGTCGGACTTGGCCCAGCTATTTTGACTTGGGCGGCTCTGCCTGGCCCAGGGAATAGTGGAGACTGAATTAATTCACTCTCCATTGTTCACATACAATGTAAACAATGGAGCAGCACGAGTGAGGAAGAAGAAGAAGAAGAAGAAGAGAAGTGGAAGCTTACCTGGCGGCGAGGCGTTGTCGTTCGCGGTGCTGGTGACTCACAGTGGTGTTGTTTTTTTATATATATCAGAATGTAAATATGTATTAAGATCAAAAGTAACCACACTGGATAACCAGCAAGTTCAAATACATGTACAAGATATACAAGAATAAAAAAGGGAACAAACTCCCAGCATAATAGAACAAGAGGGAACATGCTCCCATAAAAGACTAGCCATGTAAGGCCAAAACACAACTGCAAGGAACATGTAGAGGCATCCAAGCAAGTAGCAATCTGTATATAACAGCTATAAGGATGACAGTTGTAGCAGCCAGGATCCCAACAATGACTCCAACCAAATCCAAAAGCGACCAAAACTGGAGACAAAAGGGATTAGAAACAGCCAGCATAACCAAGCAGGAGGAGGCTTGAAACAAAACATAACCACTCAATAACAATAGCAGCCATTGAAATAAAGGCCATCCCAGCAGAACACCAGTTGGCCAGAAAAGCAGTAACAACAGCAGACCTCCCAAACATGAGGGGGAAGCACTGAAACCAAAAGGCAAACTAACAGCAAGGACAAGCTAGCTAGCATACTGAAGCAGCCACCACCCAATAGTGGAGACCATCAAACCAAGACCACTCCAGCAGTTTAATTAAGTAGCAAGCTAACAGAGCTACAACCTGCATACCGAACAGCATGTAGGGGAGGAAAGACCCCTGAGTAACAGGGATGTCAAACTCCAGATCAAGGAGCAACCACAAGTCACCAACAACACCTAACGGTGGCGTTGTTGTCATAACAGCTGGTGGTTCCAGACAGTGGTGGAAGAAGATGCACAGTTGTTGTTGTTTCTCCTTTCTGTACTGATACACAAGTTTCTCTTTTTTTTCTTCCTGAGTGTTATAGTGAAACCAGCAAGGGGAAGATGATGGTGAGAGGCTGATGGTGAAGTTGTTTCAAATGACAGAGAGAGTGAGCAAAAAAAGAGTAAGGTTATTGTTCTTCTTTGTTATCTCTTCTTCTTTCCCCTATCTTTTTTCGTCCCCTGTTTCCTTCTCTCTAGTTTCAACAACGATCTACCCCTCATCCCCCCTTTGTTTTCTTTTGTTTTCCTCTATTTTTTTCTCCCAAAAACTCTCATTTGTTCCTCCCTGTTTCCCACAAACAATTCCCCAGTTCCCTCAGTTTTTTTTCATTCCCTCTGTGTTTTTTATTGTACTCTATTTCCTTCTCTTTAAATTGTCCCCCTCCTTTTCACCCCCCTTGTTTTCTTCTCTTCCTCTTGGTATTTATAGGCAAAGGGAGAAAGGATCACCCTGCCCTGTCTTGTCATGGTGCAGGGCAGGGTGGCATGAGGCGGCTTTGCACAACCGCCCCTGCCTTTGTAGAGCATGGTTTTCTTCTTTTTTCGGTGTGGTGACAGGGTAAGGAGGCATGGGTTGCATTGATTGTGGTAGGGTATGGGATGTGGCTTGTCAGGATTTGTGCAAGTGGGAGGGGAAGAGAGAGTGCGGGAAGAAAAACAGGAAAATAAGATTTATAAAAAACAACTTTTACTTCCCCTGCTGCACGTCCAAGGGAAGAAGAATAGTGCCATTTCAAAATGGCACCATTCTGTGATTCTATCTTCTTCTTTTTTTTTTGAAAAAAAGAAATGAATTTGGGAGTAACCCAAAAAAATTTCCTTCAATATGTGGTTTCTTTATGTTGCTCATTACATTAACCTTATACTTCAAACATTGGTAAATTGCAATTAATTTGTTTTGTTGTTGATCATTCTTTTGATATTATAAAGTATATGTATAATCATTCTTTTCCTTTGTATTTGATGAGGTAGTTCACTAGAGAGAAAGAAATACGTCATCCATCTCCTACTCGTTTTGCTACTAATTTTGTTACTTTACTAAGCATTTTAGTACATAAAGATGATTTGATATCTATGGTGACATCTAAAGAATATATCTCATCTGTTTATACTAAAGATAGCGATGGAAGAAATTTTATTAGTGGTGTGTTAAAGTCTATATTTTAGAAAGAATATGTCATGTTCATGCAAATAACTGAGCCTTTTGTTCAAGCTCTATGAATAGTTGGTGTTCATTGCATTAACATCGTACTTTAAGACATTAGTAAATTGCAGTTAGTTTGTTTTAAAGTTGCTCATGCTTATGATATTATAAAGTATATTTACAGTCATTTTTTTCCTTTATATTTGATGGGGAAGTTCACTTGAGGGAAATAAATACTTAGTCCAACTCCTACTCGTTTTTCAACTAATTTCATTTTGTTGCGAAGCATTTTAGTATACAAAGATGACTTGAGAGCTATGGTAACATCTGGGGAATAGGTCTCATCAGCTTATGCTAAAGATAGCAAAGGAGAATAGGTTTGAACATAAGATGGATTTGCATTGTATAGTTATATAATTATAATGAGCTTATAGTTATTTAACAATGAAAAGATATTTGTAAAGATATTTGTAAACAAAGAGAGAAATCTTCTTCATTTTTTACCTTTAAGATTTAGTTAATAAGACACAAAGTAAGATATTATGATAAGAAACTTGTTTTTTTTTTTTTTTTGTTAAAGAGAGAACAATATTTTGCTTAATGATTTTGATCATTAAATTTGTAACTGAAAAGAAGTAGGTTGATACCTTTAAACAAATTATATATAATAAACAATGGAATAGTTTTTATGACCTGATACCATAAAAAATGTAATTGTTAGTTACCATGAATTAACGAGAAGCATCATTTAGCTGGAACTAAAAGGAAAGTGGAACAATATTGTAAATGTCCTCTAGATATTCATCATCTAATGGTTTTGAAACCTCAAATGAATGTTAAGAAGAAAAATAGTGCTAGAAAATGCAAGTAGATTTCAATCTATATAGTGCACAACAAATGAAGAGAGGATGAATAGATAGTTAGAAGATGGTGACAATGATAATGATGATGGCAATGTTAATGTTAATGGTAAAATTATGTTATGATAAAAGAATGTCAAAAAAGGAAATAATTGACTACAAGTGCTAGAAAATTAAAAGAAGTTGCAATGGTAGAGGCATATTTCATGCCAAAAACAACTTACAGTGTTAGAAATTCTCTCCAAAGTTACTGGAAAAAAAAAAAGCAGTTAAATGGTGTGATCTTACGATTGATGCATGTATATCATTTAATATTATTAAATTTTTTTTTGTTATCAGCATGCCATAGACATTGTAACAGTTATGGGTTCTAATTATAAAGGATCAAACTTTCATGATCTTCATGGTTATTACTTGCATAGACGATTGATGAAGCTAAGTTTTATGTAGAGAGTTATCGAGAAATTTTGAAGAAAAATGGTTGCACATTGATGGCTTATGGGTGGATAGATCAGAAGAGAAGAAATTTATTTAACTTCTTAGTTTATTGTCCTAAAGGAACAAATTTTTCTTTTAAATTTGTGGATGTATGAGAGGCCTCAAAAATTGCTAAGTTGTTATAGAAGTTGTTTAAGGAGTTGGCTTTATGTATTGAGCTTGAAATCAATGTGTATATGGTGACTAACAATGCTTATAATTATATTACTACTAGCAAGTTGTTGATGGAAGAATTTGCTTCAATATTTTGGTCTTCTAGTAGTGTTTATTTCATTAACCTCAAACTTTAAGAAATTGGTAAATTGTAATTAGTTTGTTTTGTTGTTGATCATTCTTTTGATATCACAAAATATATTTATAATCATCGTTTTACTTTATATTTGATAAGGAAGTTCACTAAAGGGATAAAAATACTTCGTCCAGCTCGTACTCATTTTGCTACTAATTTCATTATGTTGCAAAGCATTTTAGTACACAAATATAATTTAAGAGCAATGATGACATCTAGATAATGGGTTTCCTCTATGTATGTCGAAGATAGCAAAGGAAAAGAGTTTGTTAAGGGTGTATTGAAGTCTATATTTTGGGAAGAATATACAATGGTTGTGCAAATGGATGAACCTTTTGTTTGATTTCTATAAATAGTTGTTGTACATTGCATTAATCTTATACTTCAAGACATTGGTAAATTACAGCAAATTTGTTTTGTATTAAACATGCTTTTGATATCATAAAGTATATTTACAATTGTTGTTTTCCTTTGTATTTGATAGGGAAGTTCACTTGAGAGAAAGAGATACTTCATCCAGCTCGTACTCAATTCGCTACTAATTTCATTGTGTTGCAAAGAATTTTAATACATAAATATGATTTGATAGCTATGGTGACATATAGGGAATGAGTCTCCTCTACTTATGTCAAATATAGAAAAGGATAAAAGCTTTGAACCTAAGATGGATTTGCATTGTATAGTTATATGATTATGATAAGCTTATAGTTATTTGACATTGAAAAGATATTTGTAAGTAAAGAGATAAATCTTCTTTTTTTTGGACCTCTAGGATTTAGTTAATAAAACAGAAAGTAAGATATTATGATAAGAAACTTGTTTTTTTTTTTTTTTTGTTAAAGAGAGAATAATATTTTGCTTTATGATTTTAGTCATTAAGTTTGTAACTTAAAGAAGTAGGTTGATGCCTTTAAACAAATTGTATTTAGTAAACAAGGGAATAGTTTTTATGACCTAATGCTACATAAAATGTAATAGTTAGTTACCATGAATTAATGTATTTTATCACTTGAATATTCTAGTTGCATTTGGTATATATTTTATATTAATGTCTTTGTGTTGATCCTATTATAGTTATGTAAAATGTCTTCTCAACATAATAGTACTCTAAATAGTAATCTTTTGATGACCCAATCATCTTAAAATTCAATTTTTATAACAAGTGGTATATGAGAGCAAAAACAAATGTGGCATGAGGTTATTGCAGAAAAGCTTTTAAACTAAATGTGAAGTGTAAGAAAATAAAATTAATATGCTCATATTTTGGTAAAGCTTTTATAGGTCGTGGAATTAATTGATTGAAGCATCATTTAGCTGACATTAAAGGAAAATAGGGATAATTGATGCAACCATATTATTTGATAGTTTCACCCCCATTGAACTAGTATTTTGCCTATGTTTTATATATAAAATGCCTTGATATTCTTTGTTTTATGTTTTGAAGGCACTTTTGGATGAAAGATGCAAAAAGGAGTAAATTAGTAATTGGCAGATTTGATGTTCAGTCGATGTTTTGTGCAGAGCGTGAATTCTAGAGATCAAAATGAAGTGATTCTAGTGGCATTAAAAAGCTAACATCCATACCTTTTTGGAAATGCAATGCAAGAAAAATAAAAAGAGAAAGATCATGGAAATCACATCCTGCAAAGTCAAATCTCGCATTCTACCAGTGTTGACCTTTGGCCATTCAAAATTTAATATCTGGAGCTACATAAATCCAATTGATGCAAACTCAATTTTCGTGGATTCCTAATTCAAAGACCTATCCACGCTCCAAATTTTAGCCAAAAACGATGTCATATGAGGGAGATATGAGTTTTCAAAGATGACAACTGAATTCTGCCAGCAAACAGGTTTCGTGAAGAAACAAGTCCAAATTACATTCCGAAGCATCTAAACCGACATCCAA
>Ga0325410_1008023_pt1 | contig 11470 bp, 1 predicted proteins | sample PopdelMetagenome_16_FD_206182 | JGI IMG/M metagenome (GOLD analysis project Ga0325410, IMG submission 206182) | Populus deltoides microbial communities from Bellville, Georgia, United States - Xylem-PdIQD-R3 | ecosystem: Host-associated > Plants > Phyllosphere > Stem > Wood/Secondary xylem... | reverse complement strand
ACTCTCTCTCTCTCTCTCTCTCTCTCTCTCTCTCTCTCTCTCTATATATATATATATATATATATATATATATATATATATATAAAAGTCTAAATACATCATTGTGACCAATTTATTATTCTACGTTGGAATAGAATGGAGAATAGAGGGACATAACATGCAAGTATAAATGGAATACAGAGAAATTACTAGATTATTGATTATTGTTATGTTGTTTGCCTGATTATTTTTTTTAATGTAAAAAATTGTTTAGGTGATACTAATATTTTTTTTAGCAGAATTACTTTTTTAAATCATGTGATTGATACAATGTGACCCGATCAACTTAGCGGATCCAAAAACAATTTGGAAACCCAATAAAAATGTAGTTTAACTAAAAAAAATAATTTAAGATGACATTTTTTTTTTCAAAAATTTTACACAGCAACATATTAGACTTATTCTGGTTTAACCTGTCAAATTCGCAATCCTGGTTATAAGACCACGATAATTCTTATAGAATTTTTTAAGAAAAACATAATGAAATTTAATTTTCAATAAACTCAATGTTAAATAATGACATAAAAAAATTAATTAAAAAAATCCAAAAAAAGAACTCTGGCCAATCAAGTTAATCTGTCAAACTCACGACTCGGGTCATGAATATAAAATAACCTTATAAAAACAAGTCAAAACAAATTATAAAACCCAATTCCTAATCAAACTAATGTTGAAAGATGAAATTGAAAAAAATCAATTGAAAATGACATAAAAATTACTCAAGTCGATCTGAGTTAACACACCAAACCCTTTACACATGTCATGAGATTGAGATAAACTTATAGAAAGCAATAAAAAAACAGTTCAAGTCAACCTAGGCTAAGCTACTAAACTCGTGACCTGTGTCATGAGATTGAGATAAACTTATAGAAAACAAATCAAAATAAATTATAAAACACAATTCTCAATTAACTCAATATTCAATGATGAAATTGAAAAAAATCAGTTTAAAAAATAATTCAAGTCAAGCATGATTAACGTGTTAAACTCATATTCTATATAATGAGAATATGATGTAATGAAAACTATATACAAGTTATAGCCATGAAATATGATCTCTTGTTACTTGTCAAAATTAATGACGGGCAAAAATAATTTGGCAGTTATAGCCTTCGGACAGTCATGTTTCTAGAACCAGTTGAACAATTTGGTCAAAATATGTGTGCTTCCTTGATGATAAATTCATGACACTAGTCTTACGATCATATGATGTGAGTTGGATTTTAATTTAATTTATAATGTAAAAGAACAAGACATTATTTACGTTTAATGAAATAAATTAAAAATATTTAAATATATATTAAAAATAATTATTAATACCAATTAAATATTAAAATAAAAGGCTAATTTTCTTCAATAAAAATTGAAAGAGTTGATATTAATTAAAATTTAAATAAAAAATATTCGAAAATTACAAAAATATAATTACACGCTGCTATCTTAGATAGATCATGCCTCCACGCATGGCCAAGCATGAGAAAGTCAATGTCCATTTAGCTGACGGAACAATTTTTATTGAAGGAGTTGTTTGCACTTAAAATGCGAGGACCAAATAAAAAAAAAAAGAAAAAAAAAAGAGACTGCGCCATTGACTTGAACAGTGCATATGTGAACAGTTCAGTTTACTGTAAAACCACCCAAATCGAGCAAGCTTACTGTATACTTGATATGGAAAAGATGATCGTCGGAATGATTTGAAGTCATCGGCGATAAATTCAATGAAAAATAATTAAAATGCTTCTGTTTATAAAAAAAAATAAAATAAAACTTGATCATGGTCACGGTAACTTAGATTCAGGGAAGCAAAACCCACAAAATACTTAAAGGCGACCTCAGCCTGTCGTCCTCGGTGTCAGTTTCTCCCTTCACTCTCCTCGAAACCTCCTCTCTGCCATTATATGAATAATAAATATGAGCGTGACCTGCTATCCTTATCTTCTGCCCCCTCCATCAGGAAACCTTCATCTTTATTTTGTTAGCACAGTTGACCACTGGAGTCAACTCCTTCAACTATGAAAATTAAGCGCCATTATTTTATGAACATCTCTAACCATGCAATAAAGCGACGAGGATTTCATTAACTCCTATAAAAAATTATTTGCAGACAACCAAATAAGGGTGAGCATCGGCTCAGACAGTTCGATTCGAACAGGGACAGATTGTCCTTTCCTTTCATTTCTGTGAGAGTAGTTTTCTCCCCTGCAAGCCGGCATGGACTCGTGATTTCCCTTTTGTCTTCAAGGAAGAAGGAAACATAGAAGGAAGCTCACACTTTGATTTTATTTATCTGTCACGACTCATAAAGTTACTATACCCTTGTTGGGTTCTTAAGAGGCCTTGATTGATTTTGTGGGATAAACAGTATCAGATAGCAAGCACAATATTCGTCCGGTTATAATTTTGTGCAAGCTTTTGCGTTCATCATTGAAGATATTTCAAAATCTAATATGTTTAACAATAAGATTATTTGATGGTTTGCATCATGGATTAATCAAATATTTATTAAAATAACTTTATAGTAAAGGAAACCATCTCTCAATAAATAACTCATAATATTTACAAAAAATTATCTTTGAAGAAATCAAGGAACCTTAAATGATTAAATCAATAATCATATACAAAGTAATAAATATACTAAAAAATATTAAATTATAATAACAAGATTGTTTATTTTTTTCTGGATATGTATATCTTTAAATGTAAATTATGAACCTTTCACCTACATAGTTCAAAAGATATTTATAATTTATGAATCATAGTTTTTGCTTAAACCATGAGATTAAAGAGTTATTTTGCCTTGATAATATTAATATGAAATATATATTCCTTACACATGCATTAATGATTAAAAAAATATTACTTACACATACATTAATAATAATAATAATAATAAAAAAAAAGTGATTTGAGAAGGCATATAGCCTTCATATGTTGAGAAGGCATTAATCTGGTGGGTTGGTAGGTTTTTAATTTTCATCAATGGGCTTCCCACAAACTGGAATAGCTGAACAATTTAATTCATTGTCGCTCTACCACTTCAAAAGGTGTCTAACGAACAAATTGGGGAGGCAATTATAATTATTATAAAGAAAACTGAGTTCGTGAGGTGAAAACGTTGTTCAACGTGAATTGTGCGTCACTCATAGATCACTATAGTTTGTAGCAATAATTTTTATTTTATTTATTTATTTTGATCCCCAAATTTTTTCTTCTCAATTGAGTTCTTCGATTTCATAATTGAAAGACAACAGCTTCCTATCTCTTAACCAGATGTGAAATTAAAAAAATAGAAGATCAAGATGAAAAAGACACTAAAAATTAGATGATGGGTTAAAAATTAGAGTGAAAATCTCAATTTAGTCTTCCAATTTTTCAAATTATACCTTTCAGTCCCTTAAGTTCTTTGAAATGAAGTTTTGATACAAAACTTTATTTTTATTATTTTTCAATTTCTAGTTTGTGAGAGGAGAGAAAAAGCATTACTGAATTCTGATGTATGGAGAAAAGTTGTCATTGACACCAATTTCAACCACCAAAATAGTTAATTTTGATGTTCACTAGTTTTATTCGATAAGAGAAGTTTGATGAATATTGTTTAAAACCTCAATATAGTCTAAAAAACAAATCAAACTCGAGGAAGCAACTAAGCTGTGAGGTGGTGATTTTTTTTTATTTTCTCATTTTGATCTCTAAAATCTTTTTCTCCTTGATGGAGGCCTTCGATTGCAAAATTGAAAGACAATTGCTTCATATTTCTTCATGAGTGGTAATATTGAAAAATAGGGGACCAAGGTAGAAAAGGTGTCAAAAGTAGGTGGTGGGTTCAAACTTGGCATGAAAAGTTCAATTTTTCAAATCATACCTTTTTGGTCCTTTAAATTTTTTTAAAATTAAATTTTGGCATAAAATTTTATTTTTATTGTTTTTTAGTTCATGGTTTGTGAGAGGTGAGAGAGAAAGAGAGCATCACTAGATTTTAGCGTAAAGAGAAAAAGCCATCGTTAACATCAATTTTAACCACTAAAATAGTTAATATTGGTGTGTAGGTCGAAGTTTAGGAAGAAAAATTTTAAGCAGTTTGATTTTATGTTTTTGGACTAGTTTTTGGGTTTTATAAGTTGATAAATCGGTTTTTAGATATTTGAAAGGTGTTTATAAAGTATTTTTTGGGTTAAAATGAGTTTTTAGAGCAGAAAATGCTCTCTCTTGATTTTTCAGTCACCGCAGTGGTGTCTAAAATTAGGGTAGATGGATGACATGTCACTTGTCTTAGCAAATAAAGTGTTGTCTCATTATTAAATAAAAAAAAAACATAAAGGCAAACAACAATATTAAAAATATTTTGAATTGGGTTAAGGTCAATAATCAAATTAAAGATTTGATTGGTTAAGCTGCAATGTATATACTCTATTTTTTTCTTTAATGCACTTTTGGCCCCTCAATGTAAAAAAATAATAATTTTATCTTTTGGCCCCTCAATCTATCTTTTTTATTGAACTTAAAAAAATAATTTCACCCTTTGTTATATTAACTAGCTAGTTGGCTCTATATAGTTTAGATATTTAGAATATTTTGATAAATTTTTATCTCAATTTAATAATGAAATAAGAAACTACACTTGTTTCATTAAAATGTGCATTAAACTAATTTGAAATTCCTCTAAATCTAAAAAAATCTTAAATATTAAAAAAGTAACATAATAAGGGTCGCATGTTAACGTTTGTTAAAGGATTGGAGTGTAAAGGAAGGCAATAATAGGTCCTTGGAGTTGATGAAACAAATAAATAAGCACAGTTTATGAAGTTTCTTAATTTGAATGCCGAATTCAATGTCACATTCAAAAATATTTATAATTTTTTTTTTGTAACGTTGAAATTTATGTTTGACTTGAAAAATTTAATACCACTAATTATATATACATTCGCATGTGTTAAGGTTCATCCATATCTTCTTTTTTAGTATCAAAATAAAATTCTTATTCCTTTCAAATGGGTGTGAGTGTGTATATATATATATATGTGTGTGTGTGTTTGTGTGTGTGTGCACGACTTTATATATGAAGTGTGTTAAACAAAAAGGACTTGAAACTTGACAACAACATACATATTATCTTTAGAAATTACTAATTAAACACTTAGAATTCATGAATTTAAGGAGCGATCACAAGCATATGGATGCTAATCTGCCGAATTCATGAGTAGCTCTATAAAGTTAACAGATGCAGGCAAGAATATCTAGACAGGATGATTATATTAAACGAGAGATTTCCACTTAATTTATTATAGGAAGTAGTTGTCAGGAGATAAAAAAAAAAGGGGGCAGTGTTCACCGTTGCAGTCGGCATCATCGATCTTAATTTGTTTTATTAAATCTTAAGTATTTGCTAGCAATCATTAATGATGATACCCACGTAATAAATTATTGTAATGCTACGAATTTGGCGACCTAATGGAGGGTATAAACATCGACGTCCTTGACAAATTTGAAAGAAGAAATAATTTTTAAAAAAACATTTTAAACAAGAATTGCTGAGTTTTCAGCGGGTAGAGCTGGAAATAAAGGGTGGATGCTCAATGATTACGTTTATTTGAGTGCCATGAAGGTGGTCTAATTCTAAAGAACAATAAACTGCATAAAAACCTAGCTACCTCCAACTTTCTCAGCACTTCCACTTCATAATGTTGGCATCCACATTCTTTAAAAAATGTTTAGAATTCGCTAGAGGAGTCCATTCTCAAGGGCCATAACTTAAAGTAGAGCTTCCTAGATCTTTCTTACCATCATTCATTCACCACCCTTGAATCGAAACCCCTTACAGTGAAAGCTAGCATCCCACTCCCACTCTATAAAAATCTGTGTAATTTGATAAAGGTTTCGATGGCTTCTTGGAATCTCTTTCAATGTCCCATGTAAAGGAGGGAGCATAATGAAAAGGATATCCAACACAGTCACACAACTAACATGGCTGCAAGATACCCCTTTGTTTCTCCCTTTGACAATAAAAGCAATAAGCACTACAAAATGGTTCTGAGAAAAAACCAAAAGTAGCTTTCTTGCTAGAAAATACCATTGATTCAATGGATTCGTGGATGGTTTTTATATGGTCTATTCAGGTTGGCTAATGTTGTGAATTTGAAAAAGACATGCACCAAAATTAAGGTTCAAAAAGTTGTGAAGTGTCTTATGTTAGTGTCTGCCCAAACAGTACCATCGGTCTATAGAATGGATTCTTCTGTACACCAGAAACTTCTGTTTACAGGTCAGACCAAATTAAAGAGATTGAAGGACCCGCCCATGATGATCGCCCAATATCACCTGATATTTTTGTCTACACATAATGACACTGTTTTTGACGTTATAAAATAGGAACACCAATACGACTCGGCAAGATTTAATTCTTCAACGTGCATATTATCTGAGTCAAGAGTAAAAGAGAACCTGGAAATCCAAGATTGCTTGGGAAAGAAAAAAAGGTTTATGCTTTATAGGAAGCAGCAGAGGTTGAGGAATCTACAGGTAGTTGGAAGCATGAGGAATGAAGACTAACATATATGTGCGTATGGCTGTTAAAACCTCAAACATGGGGTTGCATGTTCTTTTGACTGGATCCTTGTCTTGGGCCTTTTTCAGCTTTTAGACAAACAAACGAGAGAGACAGCCATGAGAATAGATGAAGAGGTTTGACAAGTGAACAATAGACTTTCACCTTTTGATATGAACTATAATCTGAGAGCCCAGACGAACCAGTTAAGAAAATCTAGGGCCGAGCAGGCCAGGACTAGTTAGGCATTCAGGTTCGAAATCTTTGCCCAGAACCATCTATTTTTAAATTGTATATTTTTCTTATTAAAAAATTATTTTAATTCAAAAATTTAAGTTTTTTGGATGGAATTTTAATATATGATTCATATTTTAAGACAAGTAAAAAATACAGAAAAAAATTAAAAATATAAAAATTAGACTAGTCCCAACACACAGAAGAGAGGACTAGTCGGGGTTAACTTCATCTAGATGAGGAAAAAAAATCTAATTTCCCAATGAAAAATTGGGCCAACTTTGATTTGTGGGATGCACCAATTAAATGGTTCAGGATTTTCAGGCAATTGGTATGTATTTCCCAAATATAATGCAGGTGTTCATATAATATTCTTTTTCATAACCTCTAATAAATTATTTTGAATTACTTATAAATAAATAAATATTTTTAGTTTTTTAAATCTAAATAGTTTTACATAAATTTTATAATTAGATTATTTTATTGATTGTTAAGACATCTAAATTATTGTTTGAGCACTGAACGAGTAGCAAGGCCTTTTTGGTACAATGGCTACCCAAAATCCAGTATGCATCGAGAAGGTTCTAAACCCACAATGCATGGACTTTATGTTATGATCAAGTAATAGTAGTTCTTCTGGGCTTTACAATCTAAATATGTGAAAGTTATTAAATATAAAATTATTTTTTAATTTAATATTCTATCACATCTATGCTGACAAATTTAGAATCTAAATATGTGAAAGTTGTTATTATGTCAATTTAACCTCTAAGACAACCTCCCTTGAATGCTGTGTAAGAAATCAAACCCTACTAAGTTGACATTAATTATTGACCAACATTTAACTAATTTTGGTGTCATTCGATCAAATACGAAACCCAAAAGGGATACAAATATTAGAGGGGAAAGAAGTTGTTTTGCCATGGACTTTTTGTAAATCAAAGAGATAATGAAACGAACGGAGCATCTGCTGCTCTCCTACACGTGAAAGACAGATGGAGGGATTCTCTCATAAGGCTATATAGGCTTCTTATCTGTTGCTTTTATCTATACAGATTTCGAATGATGATTTCTAGAAAACTGATTGAATCGCCCTAAAAACCTGATTATACAGAGAAATTCCAAGAGCTGTGCCCTAGAAATTAGAATAGCATAGAGTGCTTGCATCGATGCATTAAAAAAAAAAAAAAAATTAAAGCTCACGTTTCTAGGAAGCCAAACGTGATGGTGGTGGTGATGATGGAGTTAAGAACCAAAAGTTTTTAACTTTTCCATCACGTTCTCAAAACTATAGCACTATTTATTACATTTGATATTCATTGAAATCAATAAATAAAGTCAGATTGAGATTTAAATAACAAAAAGGTGCGGTCAGAGACGTGTTGTTAAAGTTCAATTCAGATTTTTCAGTAATATTGTCTATCCGATCTGGAGTTCTTAACAAAAGTCTAAAGAACTCCAGATCGGAGAAAATTACAGACTAGTTAATTACCATAGACTGAACCAAGCCTACAAATGTTAGACATAGAACCACCTGGGTAGTGCGATTAAATATAAAAGGCATTAACTAGGTTAGTATCCTGAGTAAACTTGTTGTGTTTTAGTGTTAACAGATGGTATTAATTTTTTTTAAACCAAAATTAGCCATACATATACGCACGGTTTGACTAGAGAAATTATAAGTTTATAGATTTATTTGATTGTTGGATGGTTATATGTTCTGTATTTTGGATTTTTTTAATGTGTTTATATGCATGCACATGTAAAAATCCAAATATTCTTCTCATCACAATTGTCTCCAGCTATATATACACATATAAAAAATTGCCCTTTTTCTAATTATAATTGTCAATGTTACTTATGTTTGAAGTTTAATAAATGATATCAGAGTTCTTATTCAAATTAGTCCTATGTATACGTACAGTTGACTGAAAAAATTATGATTTTATTGATTCCATGCTTGTTGAATGATTATATATTATATATTTTGGTTGTTTTCTATAATGTATATGTATTTATTTATCTCAAGATTATTCTATTTTTAAATGTAGAGTAATGTTCTTTTAAAAATAGTTAAGGAGTGGACACACACACACACACACTAGCTAGTTATGGAGGCTGATTTTAAAAGGCATTAACTAGGTTAGTAAGGTGAGTGCGTGGGCAAGAAAAGAAGCATTTTGAGCATAGTGAGTGCATATGCGTGGGGTTACTTGCAGTACTGAGGTTTGTTCTTTGAGAGAGAAATATTGTGCTGAGTGGTGTGACGGTGATAATGGGGGAATGAGGGTTTAACTGAATGCAACTGAGTGCAGTACTGTGCAGTGTTTAAACTACAATGACAGAAATTAATATGTGTGTGCATACACACACAGATATATATATCAACATAACTAATTAAATCTTATTTTGGCATTATTTTTTAGAAGTAGAATCATGGAAAAGAAAAGGACAGCAGTAGTTAGATACCGACGGGGATGCTGATTCACTTGAGGAACAACTCTCTCACAAGAGCTTAAAAGTTCTTCCACTTCTTTGGTTGCTAACCCTTTATAATTGGGTTTGCAGTATTGGGTTTCTTCATAAAGTTAATATTTTCTTGTAATGTTTCTGTTCGTGCCAACTAATGTTTGTAAGGCATTAATGCAAATTATGATATGCTATGCTTTTGTTGTTTGCACATGTCTGGTGAGTAGTGACGTTATTTCTGTTTAGTTAAGGAATCTTGCATGAAGTTTAAATATATTTTCTGCTCTTCAATGTATTTCTAGTTTATTTGACAATTAGTCTTTCTCTCTCTAATCTAATCAAAATCCTTGACGTTTAGCTGCATTATTATAAGAGTTTTTCTGGGCATGAATTTGGGGCCAGCAACAGAAACATGTTTCTTAGTGATGTGTGAAGTTGCCATAGCCTGCTTGCCGCTTGCAATTAAAAGAGATAAAGGAAAAGGAAAACGTGGCGAGGAATGTCATTACCTTTGATATTATTAGTTATCTTTCAGTTTTAAGTTGAGCTTAGGCTCTCTTCGGTTTATTTTCTCCTTGACATCCATGCCTGCTGCTTGGTTTCAAGACTTGTTAAAAGCAAAAGATTTCCCGCACATAATTCTTCACGTATGTGCTGTTCTTCTATCTTATAGCATTCTTCAAATATATATATTAATTATCTGTCCGGAGACGTTCTGCTTGAAAATTAATGATTAATGTTTGGTTTAGCTTGAAAATTAAATTAATCAAAATTTAATTTGCTGCTTTATGGCGCCATCACCGCGGGTGACGCTATACATCATACTGCTTGTTATTAACTATTGTGTTCTTGAGGAATCTGAGGATTAAAATTATTGAGCGTAAATAAAATATATATCTTGGATAAATTTGAAGACCTAAGACTGAAATATAATGGCTTAAGGGCTTGACATTGGGCAACAGCTAGAAGAGAAGGACCGATCAAAGTAGTGCCTCAGGAAGGATCGTTGTTGTTTCGAGTGGTTAGAATTAGAAATGGTTTTATAACTCCATTTGTAAGTTCGAGCTAATTGGAACTGAGATTTTCTATCCTTCTACGACGGATCCTCACGGGCTCATACAACTCTATTACATTCAGATATAGAACTCACTAAAATTAATGGAACTTATTGTCACTAACCTATTGAAATTTGGAATTCAGCGCACCGATCAATATAATTGATCACTGTTTCGAATAGGTGGTCTCATTTATGAAGAAACATTTTCTTTTACTGGGTTTTTTCTGGACAAAAATACCAAAAAACAATAGGAATTAGCTTATTATATATGCTGTTGCTGTATTTAATTTTAGATATAATCTTTCAATCCATAATTTTCTTATAAATTCAATTTGTTATTAAATATTAAATTATTTTTAATTTAATATTCTATCACATATTATCATCGTGTTTATACGAACAGAATCGAAATCTAAACGAGTGAAAGTTATTATTCTGTTAATTTAACCTCTAAGATAACCTCACCACCCAACATTTCACTAATTTTTGTGTCATTAACTTTATCAAATATCAAGGGATACAAATATTAGGGCAAAAAAGTTATTTTGCCATGGCCTTTTTCTACATCAAAGAGATAAACCAACGGATCATCTGCTGCACTCCTACACGCCACGGAAAGACTGATGGCAGGATTCTCTTATAGGGTTCTATTCATTTCAATATTTAGCAACACTCTAGATAGATTTCCAATGATGATTTTCGAGAAAACTGATTGGATCATACTAATACCATGATTATACCGAGAAATTCCAGGAGGTGTGCCCTAGAAATTGGACTAGCACAGACTATAGAGTGCTTGGATCGATGTATTAAAAAAAGAAGCTCAGGTCTCTAGGAAACAAAAGGTGGAGGTCATCAATTTTCGTACATGTGCGGGGTGAACTTTGACTAAATATATATAAAAAGTTTTTTAACTTTTCCATAATGTTCTAAAAAAATATAACACTATTTACATTTGATATTCATTGAAATCAATAAAGTCTGAATGAAATTTAAATAATAAAAAGGTGTGGTGAGAGACATGTTGAGGTTCAATTCAGATTATTCAATAATATTGTCTCTCCAATCTATAGAGTTCTTTACAAAAGTTTAAAAAAGGTTTATCCTTAAAATCTACCTTTAAAAAAAAA
>Ga0325410_1008022_pt1 | contig 11470 bp, 9 predicted proteins | sample PopdelMetagenome_16_FD_206182 | JGI IMG/M metagenome (GOLD analysis project Ga0325410, IMG submission 206182) | Populus deltoides microbial communities from Bellville, Georgia, United States - Xylem-PdIQD-R3 | ecosystem: Host-associated > Plants > Phyllosphere > Stem > Wood/Secondary xylem... | reverse complement strand
AAGCTTGATTGCAATTATTTTATAAAAGGTAATTTTTATGATTTAATTGGAATAGGATAATAAATGAACATTAAGGATGAATTTTATTATGAACCATCATGTGTAAATAAATTTTATTCTTAGTAATTTATTTATTAGTCTTGTTATCAAATAATTATTAAGTAGAAAAAAATAAAATAGAAAATATGTTTCCTTCAAATAAGAGAGATAAAAAAAGCATAATAATAGAAAATAGAAAAAACATATATAAAAAAATAAAATTTCTAATATGAAAAAGAAGAAATAAAAATAACTAAGAAAAATAATTATTTTCACCAAAAAGATCATATATTAGTATTCTTGGGTTGAAAGGAACTTGTTTTCGAGTTCAGACCTCAATCAAAAACCGTTCTTCATCATAAATATTTTTTTATATGGGCCACCTCATTATTAGTTCCTAGCATCTTGTGTAAAGTTGGTTGTCTCATCGTGGTCCCTAATACCTCTATGTTGATCGTCACATTGTGTACAACTAGAATTTTGAGTACAACACACAACAAAAACCATAAAGAATCATTAAATTTTGATAAACATCCTCCACATCTTTCAATCATGGTGATTCAACGACATATAACAAAAAATACTAAGAATTATTGGGTTCTAATACCGAATAACGCAAACAAAAACAACCAAAGAATGATAGCAAAACAAGCAACATAGAATTTTGCAAATAAGATCACCATACAAAAAACCTAGTTTGAAATTTTATTATTAAATATTTTTTTTTCAAGTAGTTTGCTGAAATACAAGTTAAATAATTATATTTATACCAGTTTTAGGTTTAAATTGAAAAAAAAAATCAAAATAAATAATGATGGAGCCATTACAGTGGTTTGAAAAAAAATTGTCAAGTAGAATATTTGATTTTCTAAACTCAATAGAAATACAAAATATTTTTAAAAAATATTTTTTAAAACTAAATATAAATAAAATTATATAAGAATACAAATAATTTTACATAGCTAACGATGACTTATTTTAGTAACATTAAATAAAATGAAAAAGTGATAAAAAAGTAATGGTTATAGTATTGATTATGAAATTATGAAAATAATAATTTCTAATGAAATGATATTAATAGTTTAGTGACATCTCGCGCTTATTGAAAACCAAAAAAACAAAAAAAATTAATTTTTATTATTTTAAAAAACTAATTTAGTTGTTTTTAAAATTTAAATATAAAGACAACCATTCAATTTAATTTGTATTGATAAAAAAAAATAAAAAATCACACACCATGACACTAAAAGCACCCACCTCCTTTCTATTTTTAGGCCTCGTGGCCTTTGTGTTGTCCACAAGCCCAAGAACAAGCGCTCTCTCTCTCTTTCTCTCTCTCCTCACGGCAAAAAACGTGGACGTTTCGTGACATACCTCCACCTGTTCCACCTCCACCTCCACCTCCTCGTCCTTACCGAACACTACAACAGTTGTCACACACAAAACACATAAGGGGAAGACAACAAACCCACGTAATTTTTCACAGGTGACGACAAAAGAGAGAGAAATAAGGACAGGAATGCTCTTCAAAAAGAAGAAACCAAAAGGACCAAAATTTTCTCCTTCTTCTTCAATGGCTCCTCCCTCACTCTCTACTCTTCTTCCTCACACTCGCCACTCTTTCCTCCCCCCTACAAACCCTAATATCACCCACCGTTACATGCTCTCTCTCCGCCCTTCTCATTCTCTATCTTTTGCTGCAAGATTTTCTTCCGGCAAGCAAAACGACAGCACCACCGAAAACAGAATCACATACCCACCCGCGCCACCATCCGCGCCACCGCAGTCGGAGAAGAAGTCGTTTGCTGTTGCCACTGGCGAACTTTTCTTGGGAATTGCGTCGAGGGTTTTGAGAAGCACTAATAAAATTAACTATAATGGGAATGTTGATCACGAGGAGAGGATTGGGGCTGTAATGAAGGATGAGGTTGAGCCTGAGGTTATATGGGAACAAAGAGTTAAAGATATTGAAGCGGAGAAAGATCGACCTGTGGTTACAAGTCCTGGCTTTAGTTTCTCTGCTGCTGGCTTGTTGTTTCCTTATCATCTTGGAGTTGCTCGCTTGCTTATTGAAAAGGGTTATATCAAGGTAGGTCCATTTCTCTCTTTCCTTTTCAATTCTGGTTCTTTCTTGTTTAATCAAGTACTATGTGCATTCCCTTTGTTTTGGGATTTCTAAAGTGAATTGCTTGTGTGGTTTTCTCTCATCATATTTTGAATTTTCTCACCTGGTTTTGATTATTGTCCAATTTTCTCTGGAATTGGAAATGTTTGTAACATTGACTGGGCTCTAGTTTCTTTTTATTTATATTGTTTACTCAATTTTGAGTTTTCTGTATATGACTTTTGAATGTCCCAGTTGCGGAAATTCGTCAATTTGGACAGTTCTATTTGCTTTATTCTCGTTTTATTCCCTAAGAAAATTAGAAACTTCCAATGTCATTAATCTATGTATTGTATTGACATGATCAGATTCGCTCAAGATGTTGTCGTATTTGAAACTTGTGCATAATCCAAGAAATAAAGTAGAAATAGAAAGCAGAAAAGAATCCACTTCTCTTTATATCCTGGATATGATTTTTCTTTGACGTTGTATTTAGGTTGTTAAGCAAACTGGAGATCTATAGTTCTAATCTTTAGCTCAAGCCTCTGTTTTTTGTTTTTGTATTTTCTTAATGTTCCAAACAGGAAACCACACCATTAGCTGGTTCCTCCGCTGGCGCTATTGTATGTGCTGTGATTGCCTCTGGGGCCAGCATGCATGAGGCTTTAACAGCTACCAAAGTGTTGGCTGAAGATTGTCGGCTAAAAGGGACTGCTTTTCGGCTTGGGGTATGTTTCTACTCCAATACTTTATTAGGGTTAGCAGAGCTTGGCATCCAATTTTTATTGACATACCAAAATTTAATTTTTGAATCAAATTGTGGTGCTTAATCTTTAAGATTTGTAGTGTCCACCTTTCATTCTAAAGAATGTTCACTGTCAGTAACTTGCGCTTGTAATGCCATTCGGTAAGTGCATGTGACAATAAATGAGTCAGTCATTCTGGTGTTTTGACCTTCATCATATGCTTACGTTGAGGGCAGTGTATCAATGCAATGTATGCCATAAATTTGGCATGATGCAGTACGGGGTAGATTTTTTATGAGATGAAACAAATGGGAGGAAATGTCCAGAAAATGGAAGGCCTACAAATAAGAGATATTAACTCAAGCAACAAGTCTTAACAAATGTATGAAGAATCTCTGCGGGCCATGAAATACCATGCTTGCAAATAAAGTTATGTTCTTTTGCTGCTTTGCTTGCTGTTCACTTTTTCAGTCTTAATGATCGCTAGTCATTAGCTCATATTATCATTTGCAGAAAGTAGTGGTCATTTGCATAGCTTAGACTAGGCAAGATGCTTGTTTTAAACTTACAATTAACAGCATGCTTTTTTCTTGCTACTTTGAAAAAAATTGTCATGCAATGTAAAATATCATTAAGGGCAAGTTTCTTAAGTAGGTAGCTTTTTGGGAAGGTTTATACTGTAGAAAGAGTAAACATGTTTTGGGTTTAGTCTTAGATTTTAGCCATAATGTAACTTTATGTTGGCTCTGTGAACTGTAAACCTTGTGCAAAATATTAAACAAGCTAGAATTATTGTATGTTTTTGCTAAAATTTGTCATGCTATGTAAAATAGCCATTAATTGTACTTTCTTTTCCTTAGGCTGTTCTGCGGGATGTTCTTGAAAAGTTTCTGCCAGATGATGTTCACATTAGGTCCAATGGGAGGGTTCGAGGTGAGAACAATCTTCTTTCCTCCACCCTTCTGTTTTTTAGTTGTACTTTGAGTTAGGAAATGCTTTCTAGTAGAAAATGTTTCTTTACATGTGCATATATGTCTAGTTGCTTCAGAATGGTGTAAAGGATTGTTGCAATTCCCCAGGCAAAAAGACACCATGAATGGAATCATCCAGATATATCTATATCTATATATGTATGCATGCATTATAGATATATAATATATTATAGAAAATCATCTAGAGATTTAAATCCTAAGCTATCGGAAATGTTATATATTATAGATTTTTATGTGCTTGCTATTCTAAAGAGGTTGGATGCTGATAATTTCATGCAGTAGGCCACCATTCTCAGCTGAGATTTAGATAATCCTGTTTCCAGGTCTGTGGCCTTGCCTCTCTTTTAGAATGAAGTTATGAATAGTGATAAATCAATGCTGTTACGTGTGTTGTATGTTCTAAGTTCTGTCCATTCCAAGGCTTGCCTGGGTTGAGATTCGCTTCGATCCTCGTGCTGGTCACATGCCTGATTTTTGGGTAATGACAGGTGCAATACATTGAAGATGAAGCAAAGGAGACTACTACAAGTTTAGTTTTAGGAGAGTCGTAGAATAAGATATGGAGAGAACTTACACAGCCCAAGGCACTTGTTTTTCCTTTTAATTTTTTTTTAGTCTACTCCTATTATGTAGGTGTATTATCCATGGAGATGACCATTAAGTCAAACCCAAGCTTTACAGCTTGTAGATGCAGATTTATTCTTATGAATTATTATATGGGAGGTAGTGTTGCGCCTAATGGGGTAGAGATTGAAAGATCTGAGGAAGGAGGATCAGGAAATAGCTAAACTTTGTGGCATGTGAAAGTGCCAAGACGTGCATGTGGAGAACCGAGCAGGAGTGATAGTGGAGTGGTACTTGTTTTGAATGTTTGGTGCTTTGATGGAAGAAGTGGTGGTGCCATGATGGGTTTGAGGGGGCAGTCTTGTTTAATGCTATGGGTTATTTTACCTTTAATTATTTTACCTTTAACATGTTAGCTTTCCTTGTGATTGTTGTTAAGACAATACAAATGGAATTGATATTTCCAAATTATTTTTAATTTTGTTGATTGTGCAATGCGTTATTGTTTAGGAAGTTTCTATTTGTAATATGTATTAAGTATGATTTTCTTATTACTATGAGTTATTTGATTAAAATTTAATTGCAATTTTGTTTCCTGCATAAGCACGCACATATCTGTGTTTTGAGTTGCATTAGATCATGTTTGAGATTGATTCCTCGTTTTCTACGTGGATTGGATTCAAGGAACCTCCTAGTGGATGTCTACCGTCTATTTTACTTTTCCATACTTGTTAAATGCCAATTATGCCTGGCCTTAAATTCCCATATGCACTGTTTTTCTTTTGGATTTTAACATAAACTACATTGTTTATGCTCTTCTACTACAGTCGCTGTTACTCAGATTCTGTGGAGGCCCAGGGGTTTGCTAGTGGATCAGTTTGACTCCAAGGAAGATCTCATAAATGCAGTTGTCACTTCTTCCTTCATTCCAGGGTGAATAATTAACATGCTATTTTGAGGACAATACTTGTTATGTGAGTTCATTTATTGACGTTGAACTAAAGTGAAATTCAGTGCAGATATCTTGCACCAAGGCCCGCAACGATGTTCCGGAATCGACTTTGCATTGATGGTGGTTTGACATTGTTTATGCCACCAACATCTGCTGCTCAGACGGTATGTGGGAAAACCTGTCAAAACTTTTTAACTTGCTGTTTGTTGCATGCAGTCCTTGCTTACTTTTTGTGTGTTGTAATCGAGTTAATTAAGTTTGGATGATTGATCCCTTCGCCAGTACACAAGGTTTTTGTAAGTGAAAGTGCAGCTATTGTTGATGGGTACTTGTTATGATGAGCTGGGAGCAATATATATTTGTTTTTTACTCTTCGTAAGTAAAATGAGCTAGAATAGTTTTATGCATGCCATATTCAGCATTTTGCTCTGGACCCAGCTTAAACAGTTTGATATCAAGAGCTTGCCCACCATCCTTTATGCCCTTCACCTCACATAATTCAGGTGGCCTGGTCATCCTTGATTTGAATGTGGCTTTTGATTGCCATTCTATTCTATCTATTGCTATATAGGCTAAGAGTTTGCCCCATCCTATCTTAAATAGGCTTTTTGCCTCAAGGGTTCCAGGACTCATTGTTCAAAAATGGATGAATTAGGCAGTTGATATCAGATCCGTTTAACAATTTATGAATTACTCTGCTGTTATTTTTTCTACATCATGGCATCATGCATGGGTCTTTATTGGGGTTAATAGCTCCATATATCCTGCACCCTTATGGATATCAAAAATTACTCTACGTGTCACCGTTCAGGTTCGCATTTGTGCTTTCCCTGCCAGTCAAATGGGACTGCAAGGGATCGGGATTAGTCCAGATTGCAATCCTGAAAATAGGGCCAGCCCAAGAGAGGTAAGTGTAGCTCTGGAATTGATGTCTCGTTTAATTTCTGGTATGCCAATGAACATCTTTGTTATCAACCACTCCAGCTTTTCAAATGGGCATTGGAGCCAGCAGAAGATCATGTTCTTGATCGGCTTTTCGAGCTTGGATATTTAGATGCTGCTGTGTGGGCTGAGGAGAACCCTGTGCAGAATGTAGTTCAAGATGACTGTCCCTTGGTTGAAAATGGCTCCAGTACCTCACCATAAGGTGCATCACCTGGTTCTATTTCAAGGATGCTTCAGATTCTGTGGTGACAAACGACCATGTTAATTTCATTTACATGATCTTGACATGGCTATACATCAACAAATCTCAATGTAGGGAGCAGTGAACGTTCTTGTTCTTCTACAATTTGCTGTATAGTGATTTTATCAATAATTAGTTGAACGATATAATGGAAGGAAAATAGCAACGGAAGAAATAAAAGATTAGATTTTTAGGGATTTTGGCATAGCAAAACAAGAACAGTATAGTATACGCCATGTCTTGTATGCATGGAACTTTTGTTTTCAGTTTATCCGGCGGTGATAGTATCCATTGCAGGCTCTTCGTGGCACTCCCCGCGTGATAGAACAGATAGGAGAGTTGCTATCGTTTTCATTTCTTATCAAGGCATGTTCGGCGTTGGGTTTATTTCGCTATTTTTATGGATTTTTTTTTTGTATTGTCTTAATATTAAAAATAAATATTAAAAAATAATAAAAAATTATTCTTATCTATTTTCAAGTAAAAAAACATTTTAAAATACAAGTTTTATCATATTTTCAAAAACGTATTTTTATTAAAATGAGTTGTAACCACTCTACTCTTGAGTTTAGTCTTTCATAGTTGTGGGTTTGAAAAATTAATTTAATTTTTTTTATAAATTATAGTTTTTTTTAATTAAAAGTTTTTGAGAGAATTTAAAGTAAAATTATAGTATGCTTTGATTAACTAAATTATAATTGAATGGACAAACAACTTTAACTAAATTGATTAATTGGATTTAGCCTTTATATTTTTTTAAATCAAAAATCAAATAGTTTCAATTTGATTTATAGGTGTTTTGGTTAAATTATTTTTTATTTAAATTTTTAGTTTTAAGGGAGTTTTTTCAGTTGGTTTGAATTTGATTTTTGAAACTAAAATCAAATCGAAATGATTTTTTTTATAAATAAAATTTTTATTAAAAAATCAGTTTATTTAATTTCAGATCGATTTTTACTGATATACCCAATAACTCGGATAATTTACTCAAATGTAATCGTCTCCAAAGGGATTGGTTGAATGTCATGCACTGCCTCAAAAAACCACGTGGCAGCATGACTCTCCACAACAGGGCTTGTTGGGCGTTAAGCCCACAGAGTCCAACCCCCGGCCTCGTATGTTGTCACTGTGAGTCTCATCCGACAGACAGTGACGTTTGCTTTGCTTCTCTCACACTTCCTCCCACCTAGTCCCAACAAAGTCCCTGCCTTGCCTTGCCTTGGCTTGCCTGGATCCCTAAACAAATCTGCCGATACCCTCTCTCTAGCCAGCCACGCCAGAGCAAAATGGGCATGAATTCTTACATTTTCCTTTTGATTCTTACATTTTTACTAAAACCCGGCAATGCCTCTATTCATGTCTACAACCAAGAATCCTTCAATGAAGTAGGGAATTCTTATCTTCTTTCTGGTGGCAGCGAGGGCATTTCCTCCTCCTCCCATTCCCGCTCTTTCGTCCGGTATGTATGTATGTATGTAAATACTCTTTCAGAATTTAGTCTGATCTGATCTGATCTGATCTTGTGCTTGACTACTTGCTGGGTTTATGGATGTCTTTAGGTTTGATAATATCACTTTCCGGAGGCCGAAATCGGCAGCAAAAAGCAGAGGATTGATACAAGTTGTGCTTTTTGAGGCAGCTGATCGGAATAACATTGGCGGGTCTGCTTATGGTGGACAAAGATCGATATGTTGCACCTCTGATCTTTCTAAGCTTCAAGGCTGTAAGCAAGGTGAGGTTATTAGGATACCTTCTGCCAATGATTTAAACTGGCCCATCATTCTAAAGCTACATTTCAGTCGCAATTCTTTGTCGACAAGCATGAAAAATCATGAGGAGATTAGCATATCAAAGACTGGAATGTATAACTTGTTCTTTATTGCTTGTGATCCAAAACTTAAAGGAGTGGTGATGAGTGGGAAGACTGTTTGGAAGAATTCTGATGGTTATTTGCCTGGTAGGATGGCACCTTTGATGAGGTTTTACGTGTTTATGTCCCTTGTGTATTTCTTGCTTGCTGTTATTTGGTTCACCCAGTACATTAGGTTTCGGAAAGATATACTGCAACTTCAACATTGTATCTCGGCGGTTGTTGGTTTAGGATTGTTTCAGATGATTCTTTGGTATTTTGAGTATGCTAATTTTAACAGCACTGGAATGAGGCCAGTTGTGCTTACTACTTGGGTTGTCACTGTTGGAGCTGTAAGAAAAACTATTGCCCGCCTTCTTGTACTCTGTGTTTCTATGGGGTATGGTGTTGTGAGGCCTACTCTTGGTGGTCTTACCTCCAAGGTGCTTCTTCTTGGAATTACTTATTTTTTGGCATCCGAGTTGCTTGATATTACCGAGTATGTGGGGACTATTAATGACCTATCAGGCAGAGCAAGACTGTTTTTAGTTCTTCCTGATGCCTTGCTCGATGCATTTTTAATATTGTGGATTTTTACAGCTCTTTCAAAAACATTAGAACAGTTACAGGTAACCATTTCTGCTTTTAATGTTTTCTAGTCTTGTTGCTATCCTGCTTGTTATTTTTTATCATGCCAGTTTTTCCATTTCTGTTTCATGTCGTTTCAACTTTCAGGAACTTAAATAAATTATTTTCATCCAGGTGAAAAGAAGTGCTGTTAAGTTGGATATCTATAGGAAGTTCTCAAATGCATTGGCTGCTGTAGTGTTTGCTTCTGTTGCTTGGATAGCATATGAGGTATCATTTCTGGCCAAAAGCACACCGACTTTTATGAAACCTCAAGAAATTATATTTCTTATGGTAGAACATGTTATATCTTCTGTTTGTTGGTTCAGTTACCTCACAAATTTTGTTCTGGAGGTCTTATAGCCTGTTATCATGCCAACACTCTTGGTTGCAACTTATACTGGGACAGTTAACTAGCACTTTTTTCAAGAAGATTATCTTGAATGGGATTCTTCGTTTTAAGCTGTGCTCCTTGGCATTCAAATATTAATATAACTAGCTGTTGAAAGATTGGTTGAGAGAGGAAGATAAATGATAATGAAACATACAGACAGTTCTTTAAAGGGTCTGACAGGGGGATTTAGATAATTGGAAGAGGCTCTCTGTTTGCAAAAATACAGGCAGTTCTTTCAAGGGTCTGCGCAGGGGATTTAGATAACTGGAAGAGGGTCTCTGTTTGCGTATACTCCTTTTCTTCTTCTTTTTTGAATGGCATGCAATTTGGCAGAAATCTGTTGGTGGGTTGAATTCAAGTCTCAGGCTGTGAGATTTTGAACTTCCATACTGACATACTATGTGAGGTTTCATGGAGGGTGAGGATGCCTTCTATAGACCTCTGGTTCAGTAAATGGGAGACAAAAATAATAAGCTTTGAACTTTATCTGAATTTTGCAAATTCTTGAATCAGTTTGGCTTTATTCAATGCTATATTTCTGTTATTTTCTTTGAGCAGCAGTGTGCAACTAATAGCATTCAACTTAATTATCATTTAGGCTAATAAACACACAACTTGCTACTGATTCAAGTTGCTATTACCCTTAATTATACATTTAAACATCTTTCATGCAAATTCTTGTGTTTAGACAAGGCTCGGAGGAGATTCTTGACAATTGTTAATAACCTGATTCTTTGGAAACAACTGCCTTGCTCTACTGCTGTGCATTATGAACTCTTATATTCTATTTCGTCATTCATCTAATTTACTTCCCTTGGGGGGTGGGTTGGATTTCTTCAATTAGATGTTCTCTTTTAAACAAAACTTCTCTACTTTACTCTTCTATACATGCCAACATGTTTACATTGGTTAATTCATGTGTTTAATGTTGTCTCTACAGCTTTACTTCAAAGCAACAGACCCATTCAGTGAGCGGTGGCAGAGTGCTTGGATCATCACTGCTTTCTGGGACATTCTTGCATTTGCATTGCTCTGCATTATCTGCTATCTCTGGGCTCCTTCTCAAAGCTCTCAAAGGTGCAGTGCTGTCTCAATATTTCTTTTGATGATGAAAATCTTTCTCAAGGAGAAATTATCGAAGAAAAAAAAATTGTTTCAGTTTGAAAAAAAAGTGCCGCTTTATCAATCTTCTGATGGTCAAGTTGATTATTTGATGGGTTCTTTTCCTTTCAAAATCATCTGGAATAACCACTGAGTTGTCAAATTGAATCTCTGACATTAGACTGGTTTAACGATGAATTTTAAAGTCTTGGCTTTTGTGGTTCTCTAGATGTTGCGGCAGATTTCAAGTGAGAAGTTTTTCCCACTTTTTTTTTCTTGAACTTGTGATTTTCCACTTTGTATATTTTATGTTCTGACTCTTGCTGGCAACTTTCTTAGGTATGCCTACTCTGAAGAATTAGGAGAAGAATATGACGAGGAAGAAGCTCAATCTCTTACCCGAGAAAAGCCAGATGGTGACATCAGTTTAGTCGAAAAGAAAGAAAAGAGTGTTGGAGGCACTCATGTTTTTGATGAAGATGGCGAGGCCGAAGAAGACAAGAGAGAGTGATCAGCTGAAAGATTCCTTTTTAGCAACCTTATTGAGCAGAGCAAAATCATTCTATCGATTAGAGCTCAGAGGTGATTATCTATCTGTTTTCTGTGCGCTCTGTGAGTGACATCCCTTTCACTTGGTCTCCGGATATCGAAATGTCGCCAGGGTTCTTGTTCCTCTTCACAAGATTAGCATTCTTTTTCCCCCACTGCTGATGCATGGCTAGGGCTGGGTTGCAAACGGCTGTCAGAGATACTGTAAATGCTGGTTTAAAACTACAAATATTGGATCTCCATGCGTAGCTGAAGCGTGTATCATAGTGATTTACTGACTTGTGATGCTCTAGAAATCTTAGGCATGTAACGTATTTTCCATGTGGTTACAGTTTGCACAGTTAATTTTTTGCTTTGTTATGTCTAG
>Ga0325410_1008021_pt1 | contig 11470 bp, 6 predicted proteins | sample PopdelMetagenome_16_FD_206182 | JGI IMG/M metagenome (GOLD analysis project Ga0325410, IMG submission 206182) | Populus deltoides microbial communities from Bellville, Georgia, United States - Xylem-PdIQD-R3 | ecosystem: Host-associated > Plants > Phyllosphere > Stem > Wood/Secondary xylem... | reverse complement strand
AGAGACAGAAGCCAACAACTGGAAACCCCACTCTCTCTCTCACTGTAAAAAACTAAAAATCATTTATTTTTTCTCTTAAAAAATCTAACTGAAAATAATTTATTTTCTCTCTCTGGCAATCAAAAATGCAATGCAATGAAATGAAATGCCTTTTTATTATCTTCCCTTCTCTTCTACGATATCTTTAGATGCTCCTCCTCCTTTTCCTTTCTCTCTCTCTCGCTCTCTAGAGGTGGGTGGGTCATGACTCACGAGTGAGCGATTGAATTCTTTATTTGTCACCGCATTTTCGTTCCTTTGAAAAAATCTCTTAGACACTAGAGGTGCTGCTGCTGCTTGATCTATCCTTACTTCCATTTCATTTTCATTGAAAATCCGTTCTGTTTGGTTACTGATGGAAGAAAATCAGTCAAATTCATAATTTTCTGTCATTTACAACGGCGTTTTCAGTTGAAAGCGGAGTTAAAATTGATCTACTGTTAGAATTGAATTCAAGTTAATGAAGCAACTTAACTCAGTCAAGTTTAATTAAAATTAAAAATCAGTTTGATTTTGTGTAATTAGCAGCAGCATTAATTACGCTGACTGGCTTACTGACTGATCTGATTGATTGATATTTTGCAGGGGAGTTTGATGCATTGATTGTGTAAACAAGCAAGATCTGGAGAGAGATTCATTCTTTCGCTAATTTTTTCAAGTGGAAAAAGGAAAAAAAAGATGGCAGCTACACTTGCTTGGAGGTTATCTGCTACCAATGGCAGCAGCCTTGCTACTGCTGATCTGGTAATCGATTGATTCATTATATTAAAATTATGAGATATTTCATGTAAATTTTTATCGAATTTAGTGTGCGAGCCTCTGGATCTCATTCATACTCCACATGATACGTATTTTTTGTGTTTGGTTCTGTTAATTGAGGTTTAGATGTTTGCTATGGTGTTTTCGGTTTTCGTTTTAGAAATGCCAGTTACTTCAACGATTTTTTTTTGAACTTTTTTTATGTGTATTGCAATACTATTATCTGCAAGTACATTTGTTCCTCTAAGATATGAACTGTTAATATTTCTTTGACGAGTGCCCCTTTCCCGCATCTGGTTTTGAATCTCAAAATAAATTGGCTATATTTTTAGTTTATATGCGTGTGTTTGGTTAAATATTAATTAACACTCATTTCACAATTGCAGGAAAAAAATGGCGATCTAAAAATTCAAGATTCAGAGCCACCAACTCCCCATTCAGTTATGAAGATGGGTGTAAGGTGAGTTCAGAATTTATTCATTCAGCTGGCAAGGTTGATATCCTCCTGTGATTACCTGTATAGTTCTTCGAAGGGCAGTTTCTTTTTCTAATGCTTTTAATAACTACCATGGACATATGCTATCCTTTGGTGAATAGTTTTTGTGCTGTATTGAGCACCACTATAGGTGCCTCTTTCTTAAGCTTTGTACTGATGCTAATACTTTTGTGTAGATCAGAGATTTGAGGGTATGTTTTCCCAAAATGTCTTGAAGGGAACTGAGGACCTGCTTGTTGAATACACATGCTTTGCTTCGAGTTTTAATAATCAATAACCTTCTAGCACTTAATTTCTGAATTGATTTCCACTTAGGTGAACTATACAATTCTAGACCTGTTTCCACTGTTCCTAGATTGATTTTGGACATACTTACTTTAAACTGGAAAAAATGGTATATATAATGCGGGTAGATTTTTTTTTTTTAAGATGGATGGTGCTTATAATTCTGGTTTCCAGTTGCTCTTTTCTAATTCAGAAGTAAAGGGAAGTTCTTCTTTTGCTATTACTGAATGTAATGAACAGGAATAGAGCTTTGTGCTCCTTATATAAGAATGACTTCTCTAACTGATGCTATATCTGTGCTTAAATTGTTGTTCAACATTTTATTTCATGTCATCCTATTCCAGATTTCTAATTTCCTCCATGTTTGACTTTTCTAGCACTTTCAACTTGAAATATCCTTTTTTTGTTTGATTGTGCTGGTTCTCTCTTCTGGATATGTTAACGACTGCTTTTTTCTTATAAGTTTCCGCAAGTTATTTCTGTTTCCCTGAAATTGAGGTCAACAAAGAGGAAGTTTCTCAAGCCTAATAGCAATGAAAATTGTTGCTCACTTTTCTTTCCTAAATTATTTTCAGAGACCGTACTAGTAGCATGGAGGATCCAGATGGCACACTAGCAAGTGTAGCACAATGCATTGAGCTGCTACGTCAGAGTTCCTCATCTGTACAAGAGAAAGAGTATGCATTGAGACAGTTGCGAGAACTTGTTGAGACACGTGAAAATGCATTCAGTGCTGTGGGATCTCACTCTCAAGCAGTTCCAGTGCTTGTTTCTCTTCTCCGGTCAGGATCACTGGGAGTGAAGATACAGGCTGCTACTGTCCTAGGTTCTCTCTGCAAGGAGAATGAACTAAGGGTAAAAGTCTTACTTGGAGGATGCATCCCACCATTGCTTGGTCTCCTCAAGTCCAGCTCCGCAGAAGGGCAAATTGCAGCGGCAAAGACAATATATGCCGTTTCCCAGGGTGGTGCTAAGGATCATGTTGGCTCAAAAATTTTTTCAACTGAAGGAGTTGTGCCTGCACTCTGGGAGTTGCTTCGAAACGGGCTCAAGACGGGCAACTTAGTTGATAATTTGTTGACTGGAGCTTTAAAAAACCTCTCCAGCAGCACTGAGGGATTTTGGTCTGCAACAATACAAGCTGGAGGAGTGGATATACTAGTGAAGTTGCTCACAACAGGACAGTCAGACACACAAGCAAATGTGTGCTTTCTTCTTGCATGCATGATGATGCAAGATGCATCTATTTGTTTCAAGGTATTGGCTGCAGAGGCTACTAAACAGCTGCTCAAGCTGTTAGGACCTGGCAATGAAGCCTCTGTTAGAGCAGAAGCTGCAGGTGCCCTTAAGTCTCTTTCTGCACAGTGCAAAGATGCAAGACAAGAGATAGCTAAATCTAATGGCATTCCTGCTCTGATAAACGCGACAATAGCTCCTTCAAAAGAATTCATGCAGGGGGAGTATGCCCAAGCATTACAGGAAAATGCAATGTGTGCTCTTGCAAATATTTCTGGTGGCTTGTCATTTGTCATCTCAAGCCTTGGTCAAAGCCTTGAATCATGCTCTTCACCTGCTCAGGCTGCTGACACTTTAGGAGCTTTGGCTTCAGCTCTGATGATATATGATAGTAAAGCTGAATCCACTAGGGCATCAGATCCTGTGGCTATTGAACAGACTTTAGTTAATCAGTTCAAGCCTCGTTTACCCTTTCTTGTGCAAGAACGGACTATAGAAGCATTAGCTAGTTTGTATGGGAATGCCATCCTCTCAGTTAAACTTGTGAATTCTGAAGCAAAACGGTTGCTTGTTGGTTTGATTACGATGGCTATCAATGAAGTTCAGGATGAGCTTGTAAGAGCTCTTCTCACACTTTGCAATAATGAAGGCAGTCTATGGCGTGCTCTTCAAGGACGTGAAGGGGTCCAGCTATTGATATCTCTTCTTGGCCTTTCATCGGAACAGCAGCAGGAATGTGCAGTGGCATTGCTTTGCCTTCTATCTAATGAAAACGACGAAAGCAAGTGGGCCATCACTGCTGCTGGTGGTATACCTCCCCTTGTCCAAATTCTAGAGACAGGATCTGCAAAAGCCAAGGAAGATTCTGCTACAATCCTTAGGAACTTATGCAATCACAGTGAAGATATACGTGCATGTGTTGAAAGTGCTGATGCTGTTCCTGCATTATTATGGCTACTGAAGAATGGGAGTCCCAATGGGAAAGAAATTGCAGCAAAGACTTTAAATCATTTGATCCATAAATCCGATACAGCAACTATTAGTCAGCTCACTGCATTGTTAACCAGTGATCTACCTGAATCAAAAGTGTATGTCCTGGATGCTCTAAGAAGTATGCTTTCTGTGGTTCCCTTGAGTGATGTACTACGGGATGGCAGTGCTGCAAATGACGCGATTGAGACAATGATTAAGATATTGAGCTCTACTAAAGAAGAGACTCAGGCCAAGTCTGCCTCTGCTTTGGCTGGAATTTTTGAAACCAGAAAGGATTTACGTGAAAGCAGCATTGCTGTTAAAACACTTTGGTCAGTGATGAAGTTGCTAAATGTTGAATCGGAAAACATCTTAGCAGAGTCATCTCATTGCCTTGCTTCTGTGTTTCTTTCAATTAAAGAGAACCGGGAAGTGGCTGCTGTTGGTCGTGATGCATTGTCTCCTTTAATTGCACTTGCTAACTCATTGACTTTGGAAGTAGCTGAACAGGCAACATGTGCTCTTGCAAATCTTATTTTGGATGGTGAAGTTTCAGAAAAAGCAATTCCAGATGAAATTATTGTGCCAGCGACCAGGGTTTTGCATGAAGGAACAATTTCTGGGAAGACCCATGCAGCAGCAGCAATTGCACGTCTCCTTCATTCTCGTAGAATTGATAATTCCATAACTGATTGTGTCAATCGTGCAGGAACAGTACTTGCATTAGTTTCTTTTCTAGAATCTGCAAGTGGTGGATCTGTTCCCACATCAGAGGCCCTAGCTGCACTTGCTATTCTGTCAAGGTCAGAAGGGACTAGCGGACACATCAAACCAGCGTGGGCAGTTTTAGCTGAATTTCCAAAACACATAACCCCAATAGTTTTGTCGATTGCAGATGCAACACCCTTGTTGCAGGATAAGGCTATTGAAATATTATCGAGACTTTGCCGAGATCAGCCTTTTGTTTTAGGAGAGGCAGTTGCTTGTGCCTCTGGATGTATACCTTCAGTGGCAAGAAGGGTGATCAATTCCACAAACCCAAAGGTCAAAATTGGAGGAGCTGCACTTCTTATTTGTGCTGCGAAAGTTAGTCATCAAAGAGTGGTGGAAGATCTTAACCAATCAAATTCATGTAGTCATCTTATTCAATCACTTGTCACAATGCTTTGTTCTGCAGATGCTTCTCCTTCAGAAGACCTGGTTGATGATGACAAGGAGGTCATTAGCATCCACAGATATGCTAAAGAAGGTGAGAATGGTGAATCTCATAAAGGAACAGCAGTAATTTATGGTTATAACTTAGCTGTTTGGCTACTTTCGGTTCTTGCCTGCCATGATGAGAAAAGTAAAATTGTTATAATGGAGGCCGGAGCAGTTGAAGTCCTCACCAACAGAATCTCCAGTTGTTTTTCGCACTACAGTCAGGTAAAACTTTTTGCCCACCGTAAACTGAAGGCATTCCAGTGTCTCGTGCCATAAGCTCTCAATATTAATGAAAATCTTGATTTCTCTTAGAGTAATGCTGCAAATGAGCCTAGCCAAGCTTTGATATATTTAGAGTTCATCTAATTTTAGCAAATTTCAGGCTTGGCTTGTGCTTGTGGCGAGCCTAAGACTTGAAGCTCAAGCTTTTCTCCTTGGGTTGGTTTGAGTTTGACATAGTAGATTGATAAATAAGCAAGTAAACAAGCTTACCTTGACCTTGGATTCATCATGAAAAATCATTCAATAAAGAAGTGAACACATTATTTTTTTTTTAAAGAAACTCAAACTCGTGTATCTCATGTCAGAAATAAGTTTGATTAGATTTGATAATATAATAATTCTTATTTTATATACGATAATTATTTAGCTGAACTAAGATTTGCTTATTAAATACATGCTTGTTTATGAATTTTAATGAATCTACATGCAAGCCTTTGGATGACGTGGCCTGATAAGCGTTATATCATGATCTTGAACAAGCTGAGCTTGATCTAAATCAAATGTGGCTGTATTAACACGAGTTTCAAAATAACCTCGAGCTTGACTTGTTAATTTTAATGAATGAGCTTGAATGAGTTTATAACAAGCTAAGCTTCAAGAGGCTTTGCTCATTTGCATCCCTAGTCTGGACTTTGGAGGTAGAAGAATTATGAGATTTACATAAAAGAAAGAAAAAACGTTATCATATGTCACATGCTACGCAGCAGAGAAATCTTTTCTGCATTCTGATTGTTGTTAACCTTTGTTGCTTCTCTATGTTCACCTGTGCAGAGTGATTTTAGTGAAGACAGCAGCATATGGATTTGTGCTCTACTGCTAGCTATTCTGTTTCAAGATAGAGACATCATACGTGCACATGCAACCATGAAATCTATACCAGTACTTGCAAATTTGTTGAAGTCAGAGGAATCTGCAAACAGATATTTTGCTGCAGAGGCAATAGCCAGCCTAGTGTGTAATGGTAGTAGGGGAACTCTTCTGTCTGTTGCAAATTCTGGGGCAGCAGGTGGTCTTATCTCCTTACTTGGCTGTGCTGATGGTGATATATCTGATCTTCTGGAATTGTCTGAGGTGTTTGCTTTAGTGCGTTATCCGGACCAAGTTGCCCTAGAGAGGTTATTCAGAGTTGAAGACATTAGAGTTGGTGCTACATCTCGCAAAGCAATACCTGCTCTTGTTGATCTACTCAAACCAATTCCAGATCGTCCTGGGGCACCTTTTCTAGCATTAGGACTTCTAAATCAGCTTGCAAAAGACTGCCCACCAAATAAGACTGTTATGGTTGAATCAGGGGTTTTGGAGGCCCTGACTAAGTATCTTTCACTTGGTCCACAAGATGCAACCGAGGAAGCTGCAACTGATCTGTTAGGGATCCTATTTAATAGTGCTGAGATTCGGAGACATGAAGCTGCTTTTGGTGCTGTCAGTCAACTTGTTGCTGTCCTACGCCTGGGTGGAAGAGCTGCAAGGTATAGTGCTGCTAAAGCATTGGAAAGCTTGTTTTCTGCTGATCACATCAGGAATGCAGACACTGCCCGACAAGCTGTCCAACCCTTGGTGGAAATTCTTAATACTGGTCTAGAGAAAGAGCAGCATGCTGCTATAGCTGCATTGGTTAGGTTATTGAGTGAAAACCCATCAAGAGCCCTTGCAGTTGCTGATGTTGAAATGAATGCAGTGGATGTACTTTGCAGGATCCTCTCGTCAAATTGCTCAATGGAGCTGAAGGGGGATGCTGCAGAGTTGTGCGGTGTTTTGTTTGGAAATACAAGAATCAGGTCTACAATGGCTGCAGCTCGCTGTGTTGAGCCTTTGGTCTCTCTCCTTGTAACTGAGTTCAGTCCTGCTCAGTATTCAGTTGTCTGTGCATTGGATAAACTCGTTGATGATGAACAACTGGCAGAACTAGTAGCTGCACATGGAGCAGTTATTCCTCTTGTTGGCCTTCTCTATGGTAGGAACTACATGCTTCATGAGGCTATCTCCAGAGCACTTGTGAAGTTGGGGAAAGACAGGCCCGCTTGTAAAATGGAAATGGTAAAAGCTGGAGTAATTGAAAGCATACTTGATATCCTCCATGAGGCACCAGATTTTCTTGGTGCAGCATTTGCAGAATTGCTCAGAATATTGACCAACAATGCTAGCATTGCCAAGGGGCCTTCTGCTGCAAAAGTGGTTGAGCCCCTTTTCCTGCAGCTGACGAGACCAGAATTTGGGCCTGATGGACAACATAGTGCTTTACAGGTTCTAGTTAATATTCTGGAACATCCACAGTGCCGTGCAGATTATACCCTCACCTCTCACCAAACTATCGAGCCACTTATCCCCTTGCTTGATTCTCCAGCTCCGGCAGTGCAACAGCTGGCTGCTGAGCTCCTCTCTCATCTGCTCATGGAAGAACATCTTCAGAAGGATCCAGTGACACAGCAAGTAATTGGTCCCCTTATACGGGTTCTTGGTTCTGGCATACACATCTTGCAGCAGAGAGCTGTAAAGGCTCTTGTTAGCATTGCACTAATATGGCCAAATGAAATTGCCAAAGAGGGTGGTGTGAGTGAGTTGTCCAAAGTTATATTGCAAGCTGATCCTTCTCTTCCCCATGCCTTGTGGGAATCCGCTGCTTCTGTTTTGGCTAGCATTTTACAGTTTAGTTCTGAATTTTATTTGGAAGTTCCTGTAGCTGTCTTGGTAAGGTTGCTCCGTTCTGGCTTAGAAAGCACTGTGGTTGGTGCATTGAATGCTCTTTTGGTGTTAGAAAGTGATGATGGAACTAGTGCTGAAGCTATGGCTGAAAGCGGTGCCATAGAGGCTCTTTTGGAACTTCTCAGAAGCCACCAGTGTGAGGAAACAGCTGCAAGGTTGCTTGAAGTACTACTTAACAATGTGAAAATCAGAGAATCAAAAGTTACTAAATCTGCAATCTTGCCATTATCACAATACCTCTTGGATCCCCAAACTCAAGCACAACAGGCAAGATTATTGGCAACTTTGGCACTTGGTGATCTATTCCAGAATGAGGGCCTGGCTCGAAGTACTGATGCTGTGTCAGCTTGTCGTGCTCTAGTCAATGTGCTTGAAGAGCAACCTACAGAAGAAATGAAAGTAGTAGCAATATGTGCTTTGCAAAACCTGGTCATGTATAGCCGATCCAATAAAAGAGCTGTTGCAGAGGCTGGTGGTGTTCAAGTTGTATTGGATGTAATTGGTTCAAGTGATCCCGATACATCTGTCCAGGCTGCAATGTTTGTCAAACTCCTCTTCTCCAATCACACCATTCAAGAGTATGCGTCCAGTGAAACAGTCAGAGCCATAACTGGTAAGTTTCTCTTCTCCCTGTGCACAGTTTGTCTAGTTTTGGCAAATACGAGAACATATCTATTGATTTTGTGATGACAAATTTTCTTTCTAGTATTACTCTGTGGTTTGTAGTTTGGAATTTTATTCTAACATTTAGTTAACATAATCTCTGAGAAAGCTCTTATATGACTTCCTTCAGGCCAAGTTTGGAGCTTAATTTAAGTAAACAAAAATTGAATAGATCTTCTCAGTAAAGTAAAAGCAGATGCAGAATTTGAATAGAAGCGGTATAGGATCTAATTGGGTCGAATGAATTTACTTTCTAGTTCATATTTTGACTGGTGAAGCAGAACAGACATCTAAATGTGAGCTAACTTATCAAACTTTTTACAGTAACAGTTAATAGATCACATGTAATGTTGAATCAGATTGTGTAACTGCTTGCTATTCTCTATACCATTAAGCAAAATAAGCGTAAATTATAAATTAGCCCCTCTAGTTTCAAAAAGTAATCAATTAGTATGTTTTATATCTATTTGTAACTTAATCTTTTTGTCCATTTCATTTTCTTTTCCTTTTTTTTTAGAAAAAGGAAAAAAAAGGAAATAGATAATATGGAAAGATTGATGAGAAAAGAAAATATTTTTTTGAAACAAAGTAATATTAAATTAAGTATGGTGTACATTGGTCAAGGGGCTAATTAATTAGTTTTCGAAACTAGAGACTATGTAATTCATTTTGCAGAACTAGAGAGACTAATTTATAATTTATTCAGCAATAATAGTAACATTCTGATTGTTACCTAAAGCCATGTTGAACCAGAGGAGATGAACATTAACTTCTGTACGTTTGTGAAAATATTTCCTTATGTAGTAACCATTTCTTTATTCAAGCAACATGGCCATTTATTGTTCTTTTCTTGTAAGATGTGATAAGCAGTTGAGTGGTGGAGCAATCCTGGCCAGCGGCTAGGTTCATCAGCATTTGGAAATTAGCTTACCTATTGGCTTTAGGATTTGGTGTATCATACTTTTCCTGTCAATTGCTACTGGGGTGAATTTTCCTGAAGGGATGTTATTTTATTTTTACTTTTACCTAAACAACTTTCTGTTTGGTCTTGCAGCTGCTATTGAAAAGGATTTATGGGCCACTGGGACCGTGAATGAGGAGTATCTCAAAGCTCTAAATGCCCTTTTTAGCAACTTCCCAAGGTTGAGAGCCACCGAGCCTGCAACACTCAGCATACCCCATCTGGTTACATCTCTCAAGACAGGATCAGAAGCAACTCAAGAAGCTGCCTTGGATGCTCTTTTTCTTCTTAGGCAAGCTTGGTCAGCATGCCCAGCTGAAGTTTCAAGAGCTCAATCTATTGCTGCTGCAGATGCAATCCCCTTGTTGCAATACTTGATTCAGTCTGGCCCACCTCGATTTCAGGAGAAGGCTGAATTTCTGCTGCAGTGTTTGCCAGGGACACTCGTGGTTATTATCAAGCGTGGAAACAACATGAAGCAGTCGGTGGGGAACCCTAGTGTTTATTGCAAGATTACACTTGGAAGCACACCACCAAGGCAAACAAAGGTAAGATGAATCAATCATCTTGTTTATTGTTTTGCGATGTTTATTTCTCCAATTTTCAGTGAAAAAAATAAAATAACAGGTAGTTTACATAATTGGATTATCCAATTCATTTATTCGGACTAGGGGTGTGCTCTGTTCAGTTCAAACTGAAAAACCGAGCTGAATCGTCATAATTTGGTTTGTTCGGTTTGATAATTCGTTTTTCATTTTAGGTCAGTTTGAAAACCGAACAAACTGAATTTCCTTTTCTTTCTTTCAAACCTCGAAATAAAAAAATTTCAAATTAGAAAATTCTATTTAAAAAATGAATTGTAAAACAGAAAAATTGAACTGAAAGTTTTCAGTTCAATTTGTTTTTTATAAATCCGGTTTGGTTCGGTTCTGTTTTTTTAAAAGCTGAACCAAATAAAGCAAAAACTGACCGAACAAACTGTTTGCTCACCACTGATTCTGGCCATCGTTTGGCGCTCCCAACCTCACTATTTTTCATGTAAAAAAAATTCTCTCCCTATTTTTTGTTTTCTAGAAATTGCTATATCAACTTCTCAAAATGAAAAATATTTGTGAGTTTTTTCAGGTCGTATCAACTGGTCCCAATCCGGAGTTTGATGAGAGCTTTTCATGGTCCTTCGAGAGTCCTCCAAAAGGCCAAAAGCTTCACATCTCATGCAAAAATAAGAGTAAAATGGGGAAGGTAAATGAAATGATTTTCGATTTTGTTTTTGTGAGAAAAAAATCCAAAAAAGTAATTTAGATGCTTCCACGTTTTATCAGAGATATATCTTCCCCCCTTCATATTGTCATGTAACCTATCTATCTCTTTTGATCAAACAACAGAGTTCTTTCGGAAAAGTAACAATCCAGATTGATCGGGTTGTCATGCTAGGAGCAGTAGCTGGGGAATACGCTCTGCTGCCACAAAGCAAGAGTGGACCCTCAAGGAATTTGGAAATTGAATTTCAGTGGTCAAACAAGTAAGTAAGAAATGCTAATGACGTAGCAACCATTCGGCCCAAATTGAGATTTTAGGGAGAAAACATGTCCCCATCAACACAGAATTCTTTCTCTTCCTTGTTTCTTCTCCTGTCTGGTTTATTTATCATCCTCCTCTTCTTTTCAGTTGTAAATAGTTTGCCAGAAGAATTTGATTTTTGTAGCTGTTTGCCAAAAGCCGTAAGATAGCAATTTGTTCAAATGTATTCTTTTGCAACCCTAGTTTCTTCAAGTTTTCTCCTTGTACCCATATTATTGTGCTTGCCAACCTGAGAGGAAAATAATAATCATGGTTCTGGTTTCGGACATAATCGCCTTTGTACCCATGTT
>Ga0325410_1008019_pt1 | contig 11471 bp, 7 predicted proteins | sample PopdelMetagenome_16_FD_206182 | JGI IMG/M metagenome (GOLD analysis project Ga0325410, IMG submission 206182) | Populus deltoides microbial communities from Bellville, Georgia, United States - Xylem-PdIQD-R3 | ecosystem: Host-associated > Plants > Phyllosphere > Stem > Wood/Secondary xylem... | reverse complement strand
ACCAAAATTATAATTCTTTGATTATAACAAATCAATAAGTTGAAGTATAATACTAATACAAAAACAACTAATTTTTGATAATTTCAGAAAAGTAATAATCCAAGTCTCAAAAAAAAAAACCAAATACAAAATATGTAACCCTATTCATACTATTTAAAAATTCATAAAAAAGCTAGAACAACAATAAAAAGAATTCTAATAAAATAAGAAAAAGATTTCTAAACCAACAAGAAAGATAATGCAATTCTCACATAGTATCTTTTTAGACTTTATTGCAAAGCCTCCTTAAAATCTGATTGCTATGAAATTTTAGCCCTATAAAAAAATCAGCCTTTAGAATTTTATAGAAAACTATTAGCATGATCCAAATATCATATTAAAAATTATGTTTGTTAGCATAAAACCATACATTATAAAAAAAATAAGTTCAAAATTACTCCTTGTCCAATCTACAAGCTACCAACTTGGTACCTTTGAAAATTAAGTATTTCTTGAAAGCAAAATTCTCAAGCTATTGACCCTTATTGTTTTTCAAAAATAGAACTTTTAATATTGCTAAAGTTGCTGAAATCTTTCCTTGAGAAGAAAGATTGTGGTTGCACAAGGAGTCCTTCCAAAATAAAGATTGTTTCCTAATTTATCTTCTTATGAAGTAAAGAATCCTTGCAAAATAGTGATTCCACGTATCATTAAATCCTTTTCTTGTAATAATACACAAATCATATGGTAAATGGTTCTTTTTTTACTTTCTTTATTTACTGGTAGATTTCAAGTATGACTTCAAACATGTTATTCTCTCATGTGTGGATGAGTTATTATGCTTATAATCTATTGATGTAAAGTTTATGATGTCTAGCTTTCAGCCCAACTAAAATTAAAGAAAACTGTCACTTGTAACTCTAGATGTGACCCAAAAAGTACACAAAAATTTAGTTTGATAGGTTTGCGACTTTTTAACCCACGCATCTTGATTTAACCTTTTAAGTTTCTCTTTTAGTTTTACAACTTATAATAGACTTAATTGATACTTCTAATGGATCATTTGATAATAGTTGTTGATTTTCATCATGCCTCATCTTCTCAAAAGGATTTATCCTCGAACAATAAGAATATTATATAGGCAATGTGTCTGCATAATCCTTTAACAAAGAATCATCAACACTATTTTGTATAGGCTTGTTAATATAAAAAACATTATTTATAACACTCTCTCTTGCATAAAAGCTCTCATGCTTCTTTATTTTCCTCTCATAATCATTTTTTATTCTTTATAATAATAATATTTATTGTAAATTTAATAATATTTATAACATTAATAATAATATTTAACTTTTCTGTCCAAGTTCTTATATTTTTTAATGTTTTTTTAATATATGGTATTTCTTTGATGGTAATAATATATTTTTTTCAATTTACTAATGATGAGAATAAATAATAATAATAATAATAACAACAACAACAACAACAATAACAATAACAATTGTTGTTATTATTATTATAATTATTCTTAATTGTACCCTTCAAATCAAATCTATTATTATTTTTCAATATTAATAATATTTTTTTCAAATTTATTAATTATTATATTAGTAATATTAATTATACTCAAAATAATAATATTGATAATACAAATAATAGTATTTTTAATATTAATTATAATTAAAATAATATTATTTATAAGACAAATAATAATACTTTTAATATTAATACAGGGGAGCGGATCTGCAGCCTTATCATGCCCCACCAAACAATGTAGTCCATAGTGAAATCACTCACAGTTTGCAATGCTACAATGTCAAATAGTGCAATTCACAGTAAAAGCACTCATAGTCCATAATAACTCCCGCTAGATCTTTTTAGTTATAGTTAATACTAGTTAGGTGGCCTGCGCAACGCCGCGGGCTCACCTTTAACTTCCAAAAAATATTGGGAGCAGGACCAAGCCTATTTAAGTCCTACCAAGCTAGGTCCTAAGCATATCTAGGTCCTGTTGCGGCTAGGACCCAAGGGTATTTTGGGCCATGCCCAACCTAGCACAAGCTGCACCCAAGAGGAAGCAAACCAAGCATCAGGTGGTGGTGTGCTGATGGCTTGGGGTGGTGCTACTCAAGCGCCATGTGGCGTTTTGTATGCCCGCGGCCAAGACCCAATTCTATTTTGGGTCTTGCCCTATCAGACCCAAGGCTAGCTTTGGGCCATGCTTGTGAATGCCCAAGTCAAACCGCCACCTAGCGCTTGGACTACAGCCAAGAGGAAGCAGCCCAAGCGCCATGTAGCGCTTGAGCTGCACCCAAGAGGAAGCAAACCAAGCGCTAGGTGGTGTTGTGCTGAGGGCTCAGGGTGGTGGTGCTCAAGCATCGCGTAGCGCTTGGTCTGCCCACGACCAGGACCCAATTCTATTTTAGGACCTGCCCTACCCTGCGAGGCCCAAGGCTAGCCTTGGGCCATGCATGTGAGTGCCCAAATCAAAGCGCCATTTGGCACTTGGATTGCAGCCAAGAGGAAGCGGCCCAAATGCCACGTGGTGTTTGGGTTGTCCAGCCTTAGAGGGAACCCAAGCGCCACGTATGCCAACGTGGTTTTTTTTCATAGTAATAGTAATTTTTTAAAATTTATTAATAATGCGACAATTAGCACATAAATTTAAAAAATTATATGAATTAATAATACAAAAAAATGGATGAAATAACATATTTTGGTCCTCTACTGGCTTAAGGAGGAATGTTCATTGGTAGGGACTTGAACTACTACCAATAGTCCCTATAAAATTTTTTAAAAAAATTATTTGAAGTTTTAATACTTATATGAAAAAATAAAAATAATAATAAATATAAATATAAATTATATATTATAAATAATAAAATTTAAAAGATTATTTCAAAAGATTTTTTATCCAACATTGAAAATATATTATATTGTTGTTTTAAGTTGAAGTATTTAAACCAAAAAACAAATTTATCTCACATTAAAAAAAAATAACTTTTTTTCTTATGAACATAGGGCTTCGAATCCCATATTAAAAAAATAAAATATTCTTCTAGTATTTATTTAGTGAACTTTGAAAAGAGTTAATAACCAACTAAAAAATATGAAAAAAAAAGAGGTATCTGGTTAGGAGAAAAAAACACATTTGAAGAAAGGGTCTTTACCAGGTTTTGCCGGGCCCGGGCAACTAGGCAGGTCGACCGGGTTTGACCTTTTTTTTGCTCTTGCTAGTCTTTTACCTTATCCAGATCGATCCAGCCACCGGGTCGACTGGATTCCAAGCCGGGCCAATCCAGGTTTAATAACTTTGGATAAATGTGAGTAAATAAATACCTATAACACAGAACTGGAGAATGGTATCTGTGCAAAAAAATTAATTATATGTCGTATTTGTAAAATGCGACATTTCTAAAGTTTATATGCTTTTTAAACACAATATTGCTTTTTTTTAAGTGTGTTATTTAAAAAAAAAATCAAATGTTATTATTATGCTAAATTCTTTTAATTACTATGCTAATTTGTTTTTTTAAATCCCATCTTCGATATGCACAAACCAAAAATTGTCCACCCTTTTTAGTTCTTAACTAGTTACATGACCCGCGCGATGCCGCAGGTCAATTTATTTTGTATAAAAAAAGTGTTAGATCTTTCTGCAAAGCTATACCCAAGAGTCTTGGGTTTGGCTGCAACATCTGACCTAAGAGTAATATTTATAATATTAATAATAACATTAAACTTGCATGACCCAAGTTTAAGTGAGTATGGCTGCAATACTAGACCCAATAGCATTGGATGTAGGTCTGGCTGCAAGGTGGTGTCATAAAAGTGTGATAATTAAATAGATTAATTAAAAATAAAAAAACAAAGAAAAAAACCAACAGAAAGAAAAAAAATAATGAGAAAAAAGAAAAAAAATCTGAATCAATTGAGTTAACTCGTCAAATCAGGTTAACCCGTCAAACCTGGGATTCGTGTCATGAAAGTGTGATGACAAAATAGAAAAAAACAATTTAATATTAATGAACTAAATTTTTTTAAAAAAAGATAAGTTTAAAAGGAAAATGCAAAGAGAAAAATACCTACAGGAAGGAAAAAACTAATGAAGAAAAAGAAAAAAAAAATCTGAATCAACTGGGTTAAACTATCAAACCTGGGATCCATGTCATGAAAGCCTGATAATTAAACAGAAAAAATTTAATATTAAGAAACTATAGAAAAAAAATAAACTAAAGACATAAGCTTTTTCACTGTGAATTGCACCGTGCTATTCAAAGTAAAAGGCTTAAAAAGGAAAAAAAAAAAAACAAAGGCATACACCACGGGTTAATTTTTTTTTCTTGCATGAAAAATATAAAAAAATGCTAAGATCTAAGAGTATTAGGTCTTTCTGCAAAGATATACCTAAAAGCCTTGGGTCTAGCTGCAACGCTTGACTCAAGAATACTATTTATAATATTAATAATAACATTAAACTTACATGACTTAAGTTTAAGTGAGTTTGGCTGCAACACCGGACCCTAGAGCATTGGATGTAGGTCTGGCTATAAGGTCGTGTCATAAAAGTGTGATAATTAAATAGATTAATTAAAAAGAAAAAAACAAAGGAAGAAAAACCAATAGGAAGAAAAAAAACTAATAAAAAAAGAAAAAAATATAAATTAACTGGGTTAACCCTTCAAACCAGGTTAACTCGTCAAATCTGGAATTCGCGCCATGAAAGTTTGATAACTAAATAGAAAAAAACAATTGACGAGTTTACCCAAAATTAACCGAGTTAACCCGTTAAACCAAGTTAACCCGTCAAGTCCGGGATACGTGTCATGAAAGTCTGATAATTAAATATAAAGAAATTTAACATTAACAAACTAAACTAAATGAAAAAAAATTAATTAAAAAGAAAAAAAATTTCGGGTTAACTCATCAAATCAGACTAACCCATCAAACCCGGGATCAAACAAAAAAAATTAAAAAAAAAACAATTTAGTGTTTCATTTAATTTTTAGTATATAATATAATATAATATAATATAATAATTATAATAATATAATATATTAAAGATGGGAAAGTGAAAGGCGGCAGTAGTTTTTCCATGACTTTTAGAGGATGTTTGGCTTGGAGGTGTGGTGGTTTTTTTTTAAATGTACAATACATTTAAGCACAAACTACACCTAACTACACCTCCAAAAGCTATAAAAACATGCTTTTTACTTAAAAAAAGCACAAGCTACCTCTCAAGTATTACTTAATAGTCAATGAGCAATTTCCATAAATAGGCCCCCTCCTTTATTTTTAGTCCTTTGGCAAGAATATCAATAATGGCTATCATTTCCACTCATCTCTCTTCCTTCCTATCATGTATGAGATAATCCAATCATAATAATCCACAGGCACAGTACCTGCAAAGCTTTTATTGCAGATGACAACAGCATTTCGAGAAGGTTGATTACAAAACCGTAGTGGATCTTTCCTTCACAAGGATCATCTAGGCAAAAGCAATGTTCCAGCGTTAGCAACTGCAGGGGATCAAGATCTCATCTGTCCTCCAGAAGCTGTACACGGCAGTTCGTTATTTCATTTGGTTTACATGCACCTCTAATTGGCTTTAAATCTCAAGTAATTCTCTTAAACATTTCTTTTCTGGCTATGATGATGGCAATGGAGCAGACAGCAAAGGTCATTCCAAAGCATTTGCATGCTTACAGAGTTTTTGGACAGCCAAATGGTCCGCATTGTGCTCACTATAATCTAGTGGGAGGTTGGTATGAGTTAATTTGAAGTAAAAAATGAGTTCCTTCATGGTTTAATTTCAGAAAATATATACATGGAACAATCTCCGGAAATGACTGATCCTGCATATCCAAAACATGTGTGCAAGCTTTAAAAGGTTCTTTATAGCCTCAAACAAGCACCTCATGCTTGATTTGATCGGTTTAATATTTTTCTTTTTAAATATGGTTTTTTTTAATCTAGCCGACCCTTCCCTATTTATTTTTCACTCTAACCTTGGCACATTAATTCTTTTTTTTTATGTAGATGATATCCTGCTGACAAGTTCCTCCATAACACTAGTGTCATCCTTTATTCAACTCTTGAGCACAGAATTCAAGATGAAAGATTAGAGCCACATTCATCACTTTCTTGACATTGAAATATCATAAACATCGACTGGTCTACACTTGTCCCAATCTCATTATGCTTTTACTATCCTAGAAGAGCCAAAATGGTCGACTGCAAGCCTATGAGCACATCTCTTGAAGCTAAAACCAAGACCTCATCAAACAATGTCTTGCTAGAAGATTGAAGTTATTACATAGGACTGATTGGAGCTTGATAGTACCTAACTCTCACGAGACCAGATCTCTCATTCAATGTGAATTATGCTTCACATTTCATGCATGCCCCCACAATTATGCATTTAAAATTGTTCAGAGAATCTTAAGATATATCAAAGGCACAATTGACTTAGGTTTGTATTTTACTGCAAATTCAACACTTGATCTTTGTGCTTTCTCCTATGCCAATTGAGCTGGGTGTCTCACCACAAAACAATCCACCATAAGATAATGTATACATTTCTAGGAGAAAATCTCATCTCATGGTGTGCAAACAAATAGCCTATGATCTCACGATCAAGCACCAAAACGAAATATCAAGCAATAACAAATACAGCAGTAGAACTCACATGGATGTCATTTATCCTTAAAGATCTCCACATTCTACTGGCATCTACACCAACTCTCTACTGCAATAACATAAGTGCTCTTCACATGATAATAAATCAGTGTTTCATGCTCACAACAAACACATCGAGTTGAATTATCATTTTGTGCGCGAACAAGTTGCACTTAGACATCTCATCACTCAACATATCTCCACTATAGAGCAAGTAGCAGACCTCTTCATCAAACCAACATCAAAGGCAGCACTCAGTAATTTTTGAACCGAACTCTGCCTCCAACCCCGGCACAATTTAAGGGAGGGTATTGGCACAACCTAGCATCTTGGCATGAATTGTGGGACTCAAAAAAGTGATAAGGATGAACATCTATCGAAGTGATAAGCCTGAAAACTCCCACAATTCATGTTACAGTAGTGGAGAGACATTGAAGGATGAAGATGTATCGATGGCAACAACTTCAACCCGAAATGATAGTTCAACCAACTAAGGAAATTTCAACGAATTGGTTGAGCAAATCTTGGATTCAAAACAAGGCATATCTTGGAGCATTCTGGAAATCCTGGACTCATAACAGAGCATATCTTGGAATATTAATACAGCTTTAATGTAATTAGTATTCCTGGAAATCTTGCACTCATCCTGGCAGAGCATATTGTAGAGATTTAATGTCTTTACCCCAGCCTGTTTGTGTTTAAATAGAGGACGTGGTCCTTAGTATATGATATTGCAAAAGGAACTAAAGCAAAGTATAATTACTTCTTTAGCTGTGTTAACGATTAGAAAAAGCAGACTTGCTCATCCCATTCTTCCTCCTGTTCTTCTAGTTCTTATTTGTGCTCACTGTGATCTAGTGGGAGGTTGGTATGAGTTAATCTTATACTTCTTTTTGGATGTTCTAGGTATTATTTACAGTATGGGAATTAATATTAAGTATTCACAAGCAAAAAAAGAAGGTTGTGTATAGAAAAGATGTGTAGCTAACAGGAATTGAATGGAGAAATGCTTCTTATTACCAAGATAGTTTTGCTGCCCTTTGTCAAATGCTCTGTTTTATTTCCCTTCTATCCGTTCATACTTCATACAAAGCCCCTTGTATGCAAAAAGTAACAAGTCAATGATCAGGCAAATAGAGTTTTGCTGAAAAAAGCGGAAGCATCGTGGTATGATCATTTACACCATGCAGGTTTATCCACAAATCTAATGTGTACAGGAATGGTTTGTAGCTTCCGTACTCGACTGCCCTGAGCAGCTGAAGATGGTAGAGATTCCACCTCAACAAATCTGCCTCCCATGGTACCTTTGCCCCAGGATTTCTATCTGCCTCCCATGGTACCCTTGCCCTAGGATTTCTTTTTGCATGGTCAACAAGTCATGGTTCACGGTTCACCTCCTATCAGATACTGAAGCAAAAGTATCAAACGCAGATCTCTCGCAAGAAAGTCTTTACTTCCTCAGTTGTTTGTCATCATTCCTCTGCTTCACAAGAATGATCCTCTTCACCTATAAGAAGCCTTGGCTTCAATTAAATTACGACTCAAAAGAGCTTATAACCTCACTGTGTTTAAATTGAGAGAAATCGGTCTGATGCTTTTATGGGTCTGTTGTTGTTGTTGTTGTTGTTGTTGTTGTTATCATGGTTTTCCCATTTTCATTTCACCGTCCAAACACACTCTGCCCAAACGCATTATCATGCGCATGCGCATACGTGAAATCCTGAAGTATACAAGTATTCTACGCTCATTAGTAGAAGAACTGACTTGTTTCTGGAACTTATTGTCTTTGCCACCATATGACTGAAAACTTCAGGATTAGCTAAAGCACGATTGTTGCGATGGATAAGAGACTGCCTCCAAGGCATGGGAAGTGCTTTCAATGGAATATGACCCAGTTGCCACGAGATTGCTTCCGGCCTAGTCAACAATATTTTAAACCCAGGTGACAGAGACACATCACACGTGCCTTCACGCATAGGATTTAACAAAATTTGTTTATATGAAGTGATTAAGCTCACTTACGTCTTCACTGACTCCAACAGAAACACACTACTCTTCCACGATAGCTATGCCCTCTGTTCAACGCCTCTTATTGATCAGGTCCCATAGCTCGGATGCCCCTTTTCAGCACAAATCTCCTCGTTCCATAACCACAACCAGAACGGAACAGGGGGGCAAGTGTCCAAACATTGATTCAATGAGAAGCAGCTAATTTCAATTTGTTTGGATACTTATGAGATAAAAAGCTTATAACCTCAACTACTAAATAAAGCTACAATTATAAGTTAAAAAAGCATCTGGTGCATTCAGAAATAACCCTAGAAGTGTTATGGAATTCAGCACATTCCATTTCAAACATCTATCAAACTGTAAATGATTTCCATCAAACTTCAGCAACGCAATAATTTCAATCAGCATGAGATTGCTGGATCACTAAAAAAGAAAAGAAGAAAAAGCCTCTGATTTCTAGGCATACTGGAGTTGAAGCTTCAGGCTAAAGAATGGATGCTTGAATACGTATAGGAAATGAAATCTATACACACCAACAGGTAAATAGCAGCAGTTTGAAGATATTAGGCTCGAGCCACCGGTTCAGTTTTACAGACCGGGCATTTATTTTTCTGTGCAAGCCATTTCTTTATACATTGTATGTGAAAACCATGTCCACAATCTAGTTTGCCTAACTCATCAGCTTCTTCGAACTCATCCTGCATATAGAAAACATTTGAGCAAAAACAAAAAAAATAAAATAAAAGCAATGAACAAAAGGTAAGAAAAGAGCCTAAGAAATAATTAGAAACCAAAGAATGCAAGAAATTGAAAACAGCAAATCCAAGTTTTACTTCACCTGACAAATGCTGCACTTCTTTTCCAATGTCATGGGTAAATGTGACGGCAGTTCTTTGATGATTGAGGGATTAATTTTCTTGACACAGCTGCTGATCTCATCTTCTTTCAATCCAGTATTCACATAACCAATTCTATCACCTAACTCGAGCAGTTGCTGTTTTCACCACAAAAACAGGATAATTCTAAAGATTATACATGGAGTGATGTAAATTCATCAAGCTAAACATCATTGCCAAGAGGACCTGGCTAAGCTAGGATTTCAGAGGGGTTCTTCATAGGCTGTGTAAACACTCAGCATTTATGCATAAGCAAAACAAAAAATATGAAATCATATTATGGTGTCCACACACCTCATATGTCATGTGATCAATATCAAGTCTCCAGTTGCTAAATCGATCCAATCTTCCTCCCATGATAAAACTATTCTGGAGCATCATCATCTGCAATTTGCCAGGACTTGTCACTAATGAAAGAACAGCGGCTAAATAATCAGAATGCTTATCAACCAGAATTCATATAATTATTTTACCCATTTTCAATGGATAGCCTAATATAGGTAATGAATATCTTTTAACTAATTAAAAATTAACAATCAATACTAAATAGCATGGACATAAATGAGTGTGTAGTTCTCGCTGATCCATTATGAAATGAAAAAACATGCACTGATTTTCCATCTCCATATGACACAACAATATTTTCTGACAAGTGTAGGAATTTGGAAAGCATTTGATTATAAAGTAGGTAAATAAATATGCAGAAAAATATTAATTGAAAAACATAGAAATAAACAATAATAAGATGAAAAAAAATTAATACAAAGAAAATCTGGAGAATAGATAAAAAATTTCTGGTTTATGATCATGAACATAACCAAAGCCATTTTCAAGTCAAGCTATGGTCCAACTATTTAGTTAGATCAATGTCACATAAAATCCCTTCCAAATTTATCATTTTTGTGCTCCTCAAATCAATTCCCCATCCCCCTAGGATAAACAAAACAATCTTGAAAGCAGGACAGACTGTAAATAAGTCCTCAGAACAGTCTGCACACTGAAAAATGCAAAAAAAGAAAAAGAAAAAGAAAAAGAAAAAATCCAGAAAACAGGACGACTCAAATTGAGATCTCAAGTGTTGAACACACCCTAGCAAGTCCATCTGGGGAAGGATGTCGGATATGGCGATAATACCGAGTTCCAAAAACTTCTATTTCAGGACGAGATGTTACAAAAGCAGGATCAGTATCCAGAAACGAGGGGGTTTCAGGATTCACTGCAGCCCGCCTAGATAAACAAGGACGCTGCCAAAAACAATGATGAATCATAAGAGAACATAGAACAAACCAATACACACAGCGAGTCACAAGTATAGAACATGAATAACAAACCATATGATTTTTGTTCAAAACATCCAATCAAACCCTACAAAAGTATGAAAGAAGAAACCTAATCGTGTAATCTTCAAAAAAGAAAAGGAAGAGCGTATTCTTCTCAAATTAAAAGATTAAAGTACTTATCAGAAGCTTCTTCAAAAAACACTAGAGGACTTATCAAAAGATCCGTATAGCTAACTCCTAAATCCTAATAATATTGGGGGGGAGGGGGGGTCCACACTTTTGGCCATTCGTCAAGTGGATGTTTTCACATCAGTAACCATGTATATCAAAACGTACACGCATAAAAATCATTAAACAAATTAATTAAAAAACAAACTAACTTGGGTTTTACAAGACATTGAACAACGTTGTATAGGTAATTAAAAAGAAAATCCCATTTTGATTATGATTATGTTTGACATTGTGGGATAGCTTATAGTTTAAAAAGATAGGTTTTAAGAGAATTACAAATTATAACTTTTCCCTAACCAAGATTTCAAGAAAGTTTTGATGATGAATATCGATTAATCAAACACTTTCAAAACTTTGATGGAAGCAAAACACAGTTTCATCCATGGTTTTTTTTTTT
>Ga0325410_1008007_pt1 | contig 11482 bp, 7 predicted proteins | sample PopdelMetagenome_16_FD_206182 | JGI IMG/M metagenome (GOLD analysis project Ga0325410, IMG submission 206182) | Populus deltoides microbial communities from Bellville, Georgia, United States - Xylem-PdIQD-R3 | ecosystem: Host-associated > Plants > Phyllosphere > Stem > Wood/Secondary xylem... | reverse complement strand
TAAATGATTTAGACAGTGGAAGATTATTTTGAAATTTGATAAATGTTGTTTTTTTAAATATTTTTTTAATATTAGTATATTAAAATGATAGAAAAAACATTAAAAATATTAATTTAATGCTAAAAAAATTAAAATTTTTTAAAATCATGATTGGACCACAATTCCAAATAATTAATATTTTTAGTGTTTTTTTCTAGCCGCCAGCAACCTTATGTTCAAACAAACCAAACTCAACCTATCAAATCCACCAAAATAAGTTTCCACATTCTTCTAGTTCTTAGGCTTTGTTGGCTAGAAAGAAGTTTGTTTTTGAAAAGTGGTTTAAATGGAAACTAGTTTTTTGAAAATTGAATTATTTTTTGATGTTTTATAATGTATTGAAAAATAAATTAGAAAATGCTTTTTAATGTTTGTTTATGTCATGAAAAATAAACTACAAAATAATTTATTAATATTTTAATTTGTTTTCAAGTTTATAAAAAAATATAGACCAAATTTGACTAATAAAAAATTTTAAGGAAGATTAAATTGAAAAAATAATCAATTTTATACATTATTTCAAATAAAATAAATAGTAATCAAAAAAATAAAAACTAAATCTAACAAATAAAAAAGTTCAAAGAGGATGAACATAAAAAGAAATATGATATATAAACATATTAACATTTGCAAAAAAAAAAAAATCAAGCCAATTTTTTTAAATAAAATAAATAAAAATTAAAAAAATAAGAACCAAATATGATATATAAAAAATTTTAATTAAAAAAATAAGAGAAAAAAATAACAAATAAAAGAATGAGAACCTAATTGATATAAAAATCAAATTAAATCAAATTCTAAGGTATGAAACTGAAGAAATAAAAGTAAAAGAAAGGATTATAAAACATATAATTATCAAAAGATTGAAGACTAAATTTAATATCATCAGCAAATAACAAAATATTTTTAAATTTTTCAAAACTTCTAAAAAGTATTTTCTTTTTAAAATATATTTTTTTCTAGAAATCAAACCAAATTTTTTTTAACTGAAAAATATTTTCATTGATAAATTCTTTTAATATTAAATAATCAAAAAAAATTTGAAAATAATTTATACAAAACAAATGGGCTTAATAAACACTTTACATTGAACATGAAAGCAGCCATAAGATAGATTTGAGGATATGTTTGTTTCTTGAAATTTATTTTTGAGAAAATTATTTTTAAAATTTTTTTGTGTTTGTTTATCATTAGAAAAATTGATTAACGAAAAACACTTTTCTGTCAAAGAAAAATTTAGCTTGGTTTTCAGGAAAGTGTTTTTCTAGAAAATTTGAACGGAAAACACTTTCCGGAAGTTGTGAAAAATTTAGAAATGTCATATTATTTACAGATTATATCAAATTTGATTCTCAAACTTTTGATTGCTATATATATTTTGTTTTGAATATTTATTTTTTAATTTTATCTCTTAAAATTTAATTTTTATATTAACTTTGGTCCTCATTTTTATAATTGTTATTTGCTTTTCCCTTATCATTTTTTTATTGAAATTTTTTATGTATCAAATTTGATCCTCATTCTTTTGATTGTTACTTATTTTATTTGAAATAATTATGAAATGTTAATTATTATTATTTTAATTTCTTCATCTTTCATCTTTTTTTATTTTTTAGATTTGATCTTTATTATTTTGATTATTATTTATTTTATTTGAGATAATTTATGAAATTATATTTTTTTTTAATTTCATTCTCATTCAACTTTTTAATTTGTAAGATTTGTTCCTCATTATTTTAATAAATTTGAGAAAAATAAAACATTAATAATTTATTTTCCAGCTTATTTTCCATGACATAACCAAACATTGAAAAATATTTTCCAACTAATTTATCATTACATTGCCAAACATCAGAAAATAATTTACTTTCCCGGAATTCACTTTTCAAAAGAAAATTACTTTTCAGCAAACAAACGAGGTTAGAGTATATTTGATTTTATGTTTTAAAAGTATTTTTAAAAAGATATAAATTTAAATTTTATTTATTTTAAATTAATAATTTTTTGATGTTTTCAAATCATTTTGAAGTGCTAATGTCAAAAATAAATTTTTTTTTAAAAAATATTATTTTAATGTATTTTCAAGCAAAAAAAAACTTTAAAAAATAACCGCTACTATACTTTCAAACACCTTCTAAATCTTCTCTCTCCACCAAAACCGAACCAGTCATACGAGACCCACCAGCTCGAACCAGCCAAGCCAGACGAACCAGTCGTGGCTCTCTCCTCCTCCACACCATCAAACCGACGCTAACTTCAACTGAAACCCATAGTTGCATGTCCCCTTCTTCCTCCTTTCAACCCGACAGCAGCAGTCCCACCACAGACCCGATCTCCTCGCCGTTGCTAGCAGCAGCCCCGTGAATAACCCAGCCCCACAACAGACCCGATCCCCCCTTCATCACAAGCAACAACTCAAATAAAAAACTATACCCGATTTTTCCCAGAAATCGCAGCCCCAATCGATCACACCCCAAAAAAGTAAAAAGCCATTGACAGCATTGCCCCAATAATAGCAGCGTCATCAACTCCATCGAAGCAAACTGAAAAATGGACAAGACAATTTCATGCATCGCAATTAATAGCGTTTTTATATGATGAGGGCAAGATCTTCTGAAACATATATGAAGGATCATAAAAGCTATAGATTTTGACATTAACCAAAATCATTTCAAGAATAATATGCTTTTAAGCCACTGAATTAAAAAAGAAGGTTAAATCTGAATATTTAAAGCCCGTGATAAAGTTAATTCAAACTAGCGAATGAGTGATTGTTTTATTTGTGACAAATTAAATACTCCACTATAACTGTGTATTAAGAATTTAACAGCACTGGTCTTAGACGATCAATTAAATTTTCAAAACACCAAAAATTATCATCATTTTATCTAACTTCCCAGCTTCCAAGCATGCAATGAATTTTCAACAGTACTGCCAATGGTTTAAAATGTTCTATCTTTTAGTCGATTCTTTTCTTGGATAAATTTAGTACCTGTGACTGTGAAGCTTGAGAAGTTAAAAAAAAAAAAAACTATCAAATTCGAATTCTATATGGTTAATCAAAGAAGGGAAAGACAGAAAAACATATTAATGGTTCCGGACGTTTTGGTTCCCATGTCTTTTTTGGTGAAAGAAAATTAACTATTTATAGAATATTTAAATTTTTTAAAACAATATGATATATACATACCTTAATATTAATATAAAACACACATATATATGAATAATATTTATCATTTAATACATATACGTGCTTCATATATATATATATTAACTATTTTATTTTTTGTTGATTAATAAACAATGGTAGATAAAAGAATACCTTTTGGATACCTGAAACTCGATGGATAGTTTATGAATATCTAAATTTTTTACCCGATGGATAATAGGTAGAGTATAGATATCAAGAAATTCAACTCGCGAGTACCCATTACCTTTCCTAGTGTTATGGTGCGAGTCAGATTGATTTTATATTTAGGTTAAAAAAATATCTAGGTATTACTAACATGTTTAATAAATTTAAACCATGCATGTACAAATTGATCTAAAGTGACCCAGTCAATTTAATACATTCTAATAAAACAAAAAAAATTTAGTAAAAAAACAAAAAATAAACAAACAAATAAAAAAAAGTATTACAATAAATAATATTTTATAAGGGGATACACATTAAAAAGAAAAAAGAAGTTTTGGATATGTAGCTAGCTAAGTCTATTATTTGAGGCTAGAAAGCTATTTTTGGTGGAGCATGGATGTTTTAGAAAATCTAATAAGAGTGAGACTTGTTCCACGCAGAGCTGGTACGTAATTCAATAAAGATTTTAAGATTTACTTTTGTAGACGAGGTTAGTACACTTCATTGGATTTGATATTTGAATGATATACATGATTAAGCATGCCATAAAGTTTATTTCGGCAATGACTCTGAAACTCATCTCATAAATATAGTATTTATGTTCTTTCTTTTTTTTTTATATAAAAAAACAATTATGACCCTAACATCTTTTTAGTAACAAAAACAGAATAAATAATCAATGTTTTAGATGTATATAATTTATAGCATAGTTTGTATACACTATTGTTCTCGCATATAGTATTAAAGAATGCATGTGGTGTGTAAATCATTCTAAATCAGTTTAAAGTTTTATCTTATTTTACTAGGAATGCTCGTGAAGAAATATTCTAGTTTTATTGAAGAAATAATTTCCTCATGAAAGGATGTGAATTCCAAGTGAATGATGTTGGTACCCATTTTTCAACCCCTGCATAAACAAAAAAATAAAAAAAAATAAAAAAACATATCATTAAAAAGAATATACTAAAACACCTAGGAAATTGCCGAAAACTAGTTGAGGAGATTGGACAATTTGACAACATATTTTCAACTGATGAAAGCCGTATTAACAAAGAAAATTCAATTTAAGGAGAAACATTTAAAATTAGATATTTAAGGACTCAATTAGATTTTTCAAGGTTTAATTGAATTTATTGAGGGCTTAATTGCAATGAAAATTGATTTTTAAATTCAATTTAGGCTTTAATTGGAAGAAATCAAAGTCTATGGGTCGAATTATATTTTGTAAGAGTTAATTTGGTCAAATCAGGGGCTTAATTGCATAAGTATTGAAGTTTGATAGACAATTAAGGACTTTATTAAAGAAATTTAAAACCAAGGACTAAACTGAAAAAAACACGTGAATGTAGTGGTTGAAATAGCCCAAATCAAGGGTCAAATTGAAGTAATTGAAAGTTTGTTTGTCAATTGATGGTCTGCACAAATTCAGAACTAAGAACTAAAATAAAAAAGGCAATCAACTTAGGGGCTGACAATTGAGTTTGACATGGATAAAATTCCATGAAATTAAATGTTTGGAGGTAATTATAAGTGCAATTAAAAGGACTTGGAAGAATAAGGACTTAATCAAATTTTCCAATCCCAAATTAAAACCCTAAATGATGTGTCGTTGAGAGACTTAATGAAGAGAATGTGAGTGACACGTTGTTCGATAAACTGACCTGTATTTTGATAATTTTGGCTGATTGAGTTGGTAACATCAAACGAATGAATGTAGAGTTACAAATCTTTAAATTGAGCAAGGTTAGATTCAAATGAAAGATGTGCATCTCTTCTACCAAATTCAAATGGTCTCAGGTGATAATAACGTCAGAATTGCTCCGATGAGGCCTTGAAAGTAGGCAACTCAGTCAACCATGACTAAAACACAATTGTGTAAGAACCAACCTTATTTTCGTGTATTCATACATAAAGGTTTCTAAATGGATTCTGATTAAGGGTTTACAACACTTTCCTCAAGATCAAGAGGTCAAAAATAGATTCAAGACCTCCCAAAAGCCTAGAAAAACCCTATAAATACCCTTTTAAGAAGAGAGCTAAAGAGAACAGAGAAAGGCTGAAAGATGGGAGAAAAAAGGAAAAAAAGTAGGCAAATATTGATAATAACCTAAGTGTAAAGATTCAAGAGCTTAACACAATGATATTCTAAGCTTTGAAAAGATAATAAATTTGTGAAAGGAAAAAAAAATTTCAAAGGAAAGCAAAAAGAGAGTAGCTGTTTTAGGTATATTTTCTGATCCAAAAGCAGGCTCTAGTGGCCTGCTTGAGGTGTTTTTCTTCTTTGTTTTTGTTTATATTTATGTTTACAAGCATGAAAAAGAGATTTGGAATGCTTAACAAGAAATGTTGTATTCACCTCTTTGTTGCTGTGATGAGTGATCTTTATTTACTGTGTTATTTTTGAATTTTTTTTGATGTTTTTGATATAATAAAGTTACTATTTAAGTTGTTTATATATATAGTGTTGTTTTAATTTAATTTAAGGAATGCATGTTGAAGCAATGATATTTATTCTGGGTTTGCTAGGTTTGTTCATGCATAAAATGGGTTCAGAAAACCAATTCTTGAATCCATATTGCATAAACATGTAGACTGTTTTAAGTTGGTAATTTTATGGATTTGGTATCTCATATTTGATTTTGATATTTTGATGTTATTTGTTAGTCTTTGTGATTCAAATATGTTTGTTTATGGTAATGTGACTTATTGAGTTAAATAAAGCATGCTATAGAAGCCAAAAATGCCATTTTCTAGGCTTTATAGTGGCTGCCTTTTGTTGGGTTCACGGCTGAGTTTCTAGGCAATGTTCTTCATGTTTCTAGTAAGAACATTGTCTTAGCTTCTTGGTTTAGACCAATTTTGGTCCATTTCTTTCATTAGAACCCTTCGTTATTCTTGATTAATAAATAATCAAGAGTGTATTTGCATCAATAACAAGTTTTTGATGGAATTTAATTCTAGGGTTTTGATTTTGAACTGAAATATATTTTGACAAAATCATAATATTTAAGTGATAATTGAAGTGAATGAATGCTAGATTATTGATCCTTACATAATTTTCAACATATGTGCGTTTTTGTTTTAATCGTATCTGGTCTAATTTGGATTTCATATTATTAGGTTGAGTTTCAGTGTTTTTCGTGTTCTTTATTTTTTTGGTATTTGATCTATTTTATTTAAGAATTTTTAAGTTTTTATGTTTAATTTTTTTAAAAACTTTAATTTTGTTTTTGTGTCAAACCAAGATTTCTGGTTCGATTTATGATCAAACAAATAATTTCAAACAATATAATTGAAAATTTTTAAACTTACAAGGTTAACAAAATTGCATAGCAAATTTGCTCAGCAGTTTATCAACATTTTCAAACAAGCAAGGAATAAATGTTATACCCCTTTGCTTGTTAAAGAGTTAATTTGTCTAGTGCAGGGCGATTTAACTATTAAGTTGTGAAAAAATTCATTGAATCAACTTGCAATCTATGCTACTTGTTATGAACAATTGATAATTAAAATTGGTGAAATGAAAAATTACATTATGGGTTATCAAATTACCTTTTCCTTGTGTGCACAACAACAATATCAAATATTGGTCATGCGATGTTGCAAAAAGCATCGTATATTTGATTGCTTGTATTGTTACTATGAATGTCAAAAGAAAAAAAAATGGATACCTTATTGCATCAGCAATCACAGATTTTGTATACTAGCAATGAGATGAAAGATGTAAAAACAAAGAGAAAAGGATGGAAATAAACATCTATCGAGCCAAACTAATCATTGAAAAAGAAACAAAAAGAAAAATACAAAGACTAAAGGAGAAGAACATTAAGCCAAAACCTGTAAAGAGGTTAGGAGACTCCTATGAATTCTAGAGAATCAAAACAAAAATTGAATTGAAAAACAGGAGAACAAAAAAAATTGTCCAATCCCACAAAGCCAGCCATAGCCCTCCCAAAATATCACAAAGAAATTATTTTTCCCTCATAAGATCAAAACCCATCTAAGTAGTGTTGCATTTATTGTAGCTTTATTGAAACCCATAGAATTGACATGAATGGACACCCAAAATAATACAAGAACAGAAGTAATGGGATCCGTGTTCTATAATATCAAAAAAAAAAAAAATTAAACAAACACAAAACCCCACACTCGTAAAAACAATCCCATCCCCTTAAATGAAATTGAAAACAATGAAAACCCACTATATAGGAATCAAGGAAGAAAACAAGCACAAATATGCCGATTGAAACCATGAAACCCCCCCCAAAAAAAAAGAAAAAAGAATAAAAAAAAAAGATGGTATGCAAATAATCCACATGAAAACAATTTTAAGACAACTAAACACAACCAAGGACACATTAAGAGAACACTGTGTGAATCTACAATGAACTCTCTCTGTATGAAGAATGAACTCTCCTTGTATGAACAATGAATTCCCAATGAAAAATAGATTTCTTGGTAATATCTATATCAATCACCAATAAAAGTAAATTTTCATCCACCCCGTAACCAGAAAAGAAGAAGAAAGAATGGTATATGTGATGCATTAAGCTATTCATTTTCCTTAATAACAATCAATACATTCATATATATATATATGTGTGTGTGTGTGTGTGTGTGTGATGTATTAAGTTGATCTCATTTTACTTATTACACTACCAGAAAATTGATAAATACAAACAGAAATACTGAGGGAATATTTTTGTCGGTAACTTTTCGAGGGATTTTACCGACAAAAATATTCCCTCGGTATATACTGAGGGAATTACCGTGGAAAAAAAATTAAAACAAAGTAAAAAAAAAATGATGACACGTCATTTTTACCAAAGGAATTATCGACGGAATAAATTCCGTCGGTACATTTGTTGGTAAACTGTGAACACTGTTCATCATGTCAATTACAAAGGGAATCACTTACGAAATTTTCCGTCGGTATTTTCCAGAGAGCTCCAGAACTGTTCACTTTCCAATTGCACTGTTAATTGTTGTTCTTTATGGACAAAATCACCGACGGATTGAAAAGTCATCGGTGTTATTTGGCGGTTTTCTGAAAAAATTCAATTAATTTAAAATTTTTATTTAAATATTACAGACGGAATCACCGACGGATTGAAAAATCATCGGTAATTTTTTGGCGGTTTTTGAAAACTTTTTACGAAATTGAAAATTTAAATTAAATATTACCGACGGAATAATTAAAAAATATTAATATTCAATTATCCGTCGGTAAATCCGTCGGTAACGCGCCCCAATAAAAAGCTTGAATCTCTTTATTTTATAAGAGACAAAGCCATTTCTTATTATTATTCTTCTTCTTATTGTTCTTCTTCTTCTTCTTCTTCTTCACTATATGTAAAAAACATCATTAAGATATGTCTTTTTCTTCTTCATTATATATAAAAAACATCATTTCTTATCTATTTTTTTCTCTTCTTTTCTCTCCTCATCTCCTTCTCTTTTCCTCCATGCTTGGGTATGTCTTCTTCTTCTCTTTTCTTTTATCCTCTTAGTTTTTTTTTTAATTAATATGCTTAATGAAATTTTTTTCTCTATTTAGCTTCACTTGCAACTACATTAAGATAAGATTTTTCTTTTTTCTTATTTTTTCATGATTTTTTAACTATATTTGTTTTTTATTTTATTTTAATTGTTTTTGTTCTTAATAATTGTATAAATGTTGTTATGAGATTTGTTTTTTCATATGAGATCAATTTTTAGTTGATTTATTTATAGGATTTTTAAATTTTTAGCAATTGCAACTTCATTTTTTTCATATGAATTTTTTTAGTTGAATTTATTTTTTTGTTTTATTTATTTGTTGCAAATTTGTTTGAGTTGATTTTCTATTCTTTTTTCCAAGCATTTTGAGTATATATTATACAGTGTTAATTTATGTTAATTTAATTATTTTATAATTTTATAAAATGAATTTTTTTAAATGTTTTTAAATAATTACCGACGAAATTACCGACAGAAATTCCATCGGTAAATCTGTTGGTAATAAAAAAATATTATTACCGAGGGATATACCGACAAAATAAAACGGATAAATTTATTTTTTTTATTACCAACGGATTTACTGACGGACAAAAAATTACCGACAAAAGATTCACCGACGGAGCATTTCCGTCGGTGATTCCATCGGTGATTAATTTACTGACAGAATATGTATCTTACACCGACGGAAAAATTCCGTCGGTAAAACTATTAAATCTTGTAGTGATAATTAGTAAACTTATGTCATTATAATCCAGAGAATTTCCTTTCTATCCCATTTAAAAAAGAAAAACTCACCCTTCCAAACAAGTGTTATATATAGCGAGCTCTCCATCTTCAAAAGAGAAACAAAATTGGCATCCAAAAAATCAAAGCATGTTTAGCATGATTTATAAATATTTTTTTTCTTTTACTTTAAGTTATAATTTAGAAATTATTTTATAAACAACATAAAACAAAAACAATCAATATTAAGAGATTATTTGGCAAAAAAATGATTCAAGAAGGTATTTTCCGAAGAATGGAGGCATGGATAGCGATCCTTGTAATCTTCAAACAATCTCTAGCCATTGATCTGACAAAACCACGACCCAACTAATCCACTAGTAATAATAAATAAAACCAACGATAAGCATCTGGGTTCAAATTAAGCTGTTTCACACCAATCCGATTTGACTTGACCTAATTTTCATCTTTGCTACGAGCAATCTTGTTGCTCTTATCATCATATGTACTGGAATTTCCTAATAACAAATCACAAAGCTAGCCAGCATCCAATTACAAGATTACTTAAAGGGTAAGGATGGTATCTAAACTGTGATGATAAACAGGGGTTAGAATAATTGATGACCGGAGGAAAGCTTCCATTTCTCCAAGAATCTTTATTAGTGGGTTGGTGAGATTGTTGCTTCCATGATTAACTAATTGAAAAGGCATTACACATTCGTGAGCAGAGAATTGACAATTCTTTTAGGGGTGTTTGGTAGAAGGTCAATGATGGGTTAAGCTTTATCTTTGTAAATTAATTAAATTTAGGTATATTTGTTATTTTTTTTAGTAGGGTTAATTTGTAAGATAGGGAAATTTAGTGCCCCTAAATTGGTGTTTTGGAGGGTAAAATTTAACCACCAAGAATTACTATTTTTTTTTCTATTTATCACTAATTATTTAATCATTTTCTCTATTTAATATTCGATTTCTTAACACTTCAAACATTTTTAAAAACAAACCTTTAAATCTTTAAAATTGCTCTTGTGATAATTACTTCTATAGTAATTTATCCCATTTTTCTATCAAGTGTTTATTTCAGTTTGATTAATACATGTATGATAATTATTCTAGATCTTTTTATACAATAGAAATAGAAATAGAGTTAACTATAATTTAGTTCTTGTAGTTTATCAAGATAAATTAATTTATAAAAAATAATTAAATAATTCCTTGATCAATATCTTAACCATGCTTCATTTAATAGTATTTTATTCTAAAAAATGCTTTCTTTTTCGTCAAACTCGCCATCCTATTTACTCTCTTTTTTTACCCTTTTTTTTTATTTTTTAAATAAAAAAATCAAAATAAAATGAACACACTGATTTCTAAGAGTTGTAATTAACTCTTGGAAATAAAACTACTCTCTCACAAAGGCTATCTCCATTCTATCAGCTAGAAGAAGAGCAGTCGGACCAGGTGGAGGAGAATCCCAAACTTGTAAGGCCATATCTGATCAACTAGAGCCAATCTGGGCTAGACGATCAACACACACTGATTCCCTTCTCAAAGAACATGGTTAGAACAGTTCCCAATCACTCTCAATAATTCTTGAGAATCTCCACAATAAGCATAAGATGAGGGTGACCATTAGAGGGATAATTACTGTCGATTGTTACAGCCTCTAAAGAATCTGATTCCACGACCCCTTTCCATATGATCCAGAACTCACAAATTAATAAATAACCAGCACCAATAGAATGAGCCTCTAGAAACCGGGCAGTTCAAAGAAAGCCAATCCAGAAGGAGCAATAAAGAACAAGTCAAAGTTACGGTGGCTGGGGTGGAAAAACAAATCCTATATTTTTTTTGTAAATAGAAAAT
>Ga0325410_1008006_pt1 | contig 11484 bp, 9 predicted proteins | sample PopdelMetagenome_16_FD_206182 | JGI IMG/M metagenome (GOLD analysis project Ga0325410, IMG submission 206182) | Populus deltoides microbial communities from Bellville, Georgia, United States - Xylem-PdIQD-R3 | ecosystem: Host-associated > Plants > Phyllosphere > Stem > Wood/Secondary xylem... | reverse complement strand
GTATCCAACATTAAGGTCCATGTTAAGTTTATATTATACTTATTCTTACACCATTAGTGTACCCTTTTCACCTTGACATAATTAACTTAGCTAAACATAATGAAAGAGAGAAACATAAATAAACAAGGAAAGGAAATGAAAAGCATAAGCAAGAAATTAATATAAGCAAAACTTAAGCATTACAAAATATAAAGAGAGAGCAAGAGCATGATCTTGATCTGAAAACCAAGATGCCTAAATACATGGCAAATGCCTCCTTTTATAGGCCAAAATTCGGAACTATTGTGTTGTTGACTAATTGATGAATGGGTGGCCACATCTTGACTTGGTGGCAATTATTATATTCTTATCTGCCAAAAATGTCATTGATAACATCATAATTTGAACAGACTTCAATCATGAAAGTTCTAGGAAATTGTCTCATCTTTCCAAGGTAAAATTTGAGATCATATGGACTTCTAGAACTCGAGATATGGGCTGAACACTGAACAGTATCTGAGCTGCAGGATAGATTCGGACTTCTTCGTTGTTGCTACAATTTGGACTTGCAAAATGGCCTTGTTAAATCTTGGGCTCCCATGAAAGTTGTAGACCTATGTCTTACCTTTCCATCCATATAAAGTAGACCTAAATCTAAGATCTGCAGCTCCAGATATGACCCGATTACTGAACAATGTTCCAGTTTGGACTGCATCAACATCTCTTTTCTAAGTTTGGCCATCTCTTTGTCCTTTCAATTTCAGTACTTCAACTGATCAATCAATCTTTCATTTATATGATAGGCCTACGTTTAAGATGAACATTTACCATAAATTAAAGGTATCTTATATTATTAGATATGTTATTATAAAACATGCTTTATTTAAGGAGTTATTGATACTTTATGTGCAAAATGATGATATAAAACCTTGATAAAAATGCACTTTTAAGTACTAATCACTATTAACACCACCACTCAAGTCAGAATCACACATCTTTATCATCAAAATCTATATCTTTTAACTAAAGTACCAATAAACCTTATTATTCTTTCTACCTTTATCATCATTCGAAGAAAAATATTTAGTACCATTTGGCCAACCAAGATATTAGTTGTTATAGCATTTAGGCATTCTTAATGCTAGAGGAGTAGCTTTAGTATCCTCTTTAACATACAAATGAATCTTTTCTTCTCTTTCTTCTTCATGCATGCTAATTACTTTAAACATCGAGACATCGTCCATAATCATGTTACCTTTGTCATTTCTTATTTTTAATCCATGCAAGTCTACATCAAACAGTTGCTTACTTATGAACAAGATATTAATGTATGAAATGTGCTCTAAAGACCAATTTTTTAGACAAATGCCGAACCTCCATGATGAGCAATTATATCAATTATCTTGTGGTAGAGATTGTTTTTTAAGGTGATTTTTGCTTGGATATACATTAAAATAATATTTTTTTCATTTAAAAAAATTATTTTTGACATTAACACATCAAAACAATCCAAAAACACTAACAAAAATTAATTTAAAGAAAAACAATAATCAAATTTTGATGAAAAGCAATTTCAACCTTAATGACAAACACCTATTTCTCTCACTTTTCTTTGTTCCTTTCAGGATTTTTATGTTTTAAATCACTTAAAGCCCTTTAATTTCATGAATTCTCTCTAAGATTCTCACCTTCTCAAGCTCTTTCTTTTTTTCTCTTTTCACCATGGCTGGTCGGATTTTCGACAAGGAAAGAAGGGGGAATATTCAATTTCTTTACAAGTTTGTCACTCAATTATGCCTCTTTAGATTTTTTTCATGTAAACTACATGATTTTCTATTTAAATTGTGAGTCCAAAACCTTGATTGACTTGAAATTTAAAATCAAGGTAGAGTAGTATGTCAAGAGAAGCCTTGCAAACGTTTAGCCCGATCTAATGATTAGATTGAAATTTATGCACATTACTTTAAATCTTGTTGGTTTGCGATTTTTCATTAAAAATCCAAATGTTCTTTTTCAATCGTTACATAAATCGTATCGATTATTCTTATAAACCTTCAGGAGTTTTTTTTCTTTTTAAAATATATTTATTTTATATTTTCCACCTTTATTTATTTATCGGACTTATTAGCATTTTCACAGTAACATTACTGATTTTTTACCGATGCTTCCACCATCACCTTTTCTTTTTGCACTATCATTTCTTATGTTTTGTTCTTTATTACCATACTAAGTACCTAGAATTACTTTTTTATTTTTATTATTCTTTTATTCATTGAAACTCGTTACCGGTTTCACTAACGTGTACATTCCCTATACTTTATAACGACCTTGCAACAAGAAACTACCTTAGTCATTTTCAGAAGTAATAAATTGAAAGAAATGTGTGCTACAAAAGTTAAGCATAAATGATTGTAAAGACACATTGTTTTTTAATAATCTTCTCAAAAAAATTAAAATTAATATATAATATCTTTACCATTTTCATAGAAAGGATAAATGCAAAATGAAGAGGATGAGTAGATGCTTTTGTCCTAGAAACTTCTTTTATATTTAGCAGAAGATGCAAGTAAAGATGAAAAGATTTAAAAACAGAGAGAGAGATATATAAAGATGATTACGTGTTTTGATGACACGTTAATGATATGGACAAGATCGACTCCTTAGACTAACCATTTCTCCCTTTGTTTTAGAAATCAGTTAGGCCACATCATTTTCTCATGTTTTTCTCACAAGAGTATCTAAAATAGTTTTAGAGAAAAACCATGTTATTAAACTTTATGAAGTAACAAAAATTAAAGAATGCGGAGGAAACCACTGTTCACCAAACACCCATAGCATTATGGATTACAATGGTAGTCCACAACGTTTTGCTTTCTTTTTTTTTTTGAATTTTTATTATGATTTTTTTTGTTGATTTCATCTTTTAAAATTGAGATTGTTGAGAATTTAGCTTTGTAATTTAGTTTTTTTTTTGTCTTTATATGAGATTAACGTGATTTACTAGTTTGTTAAGGTAACCCAAGTTGCCATGGTTTATGAGTTTGATAGGTCGTCCTTTTTTTTTTAATTGAACTTGACTTTTTTTATAGTTTGTTTTTTTCTCATATAATTAAAAAAAATAGTTTTAGAGAAAAGTCATGTTATTAGACTTTATAAAGTAACAAAAATTAAAGGGTGTGAGGAAATCATTATTCACCCACACACATTGCACTGTGAATGACAATAGTAATCCATAATGTTATGCTTTCTTTGTTTTTTTTATGTTTTCAAATTTTTGTTATGATTTTTTTTTCAAATTTGTTTTTGTCGATTTCATCTTTTAATGTTGGAATGGTTGAGAATTTGACTTTATAATTTATTTCCTTTTATTTTACATTTCTATAAGGTTAGCATGGTTTGTGGGTTTGCCAGGGTAACCCGGGTTGCCCTGGTTCATGAGTTCAATGGGGTGTCTTTTTTTATATTTAAACTCGAATTTTTTTTATCATCTATTTTGTTCTTATATAGTTAAAAAAAATAGTTTTTTTTTAAAAAAAAAGTTATGTTATTAAACTATATAAAGTCCATGGACCTATTCATAGATTTGACTGGTTGACTTGGTTCATGAGTCTGACAAGTTTAACTTTTTAAAATTAGTTTTCTTTTATCCTTAAATATTGAGTTAATTGAGAATTTAGTTTCATAATTGATTTCGTTTCACCTTTTATGAGGTTATTGTGATCTAAACAAATCTCTATATTGAGTTGTTGTTTGATTTCGCAATCATCTATTTTAGTTATCAAATAGTTGAATAAAAAATAGATTGAAAAAAAATCATAATCTCCATGGAGTCTATAACTCAGTTCACAGGTTTGACATAATAGCCTAACTTACCCGATTCACAAGTTTGACGAGTTTATCCACCGATAAGATATGCTTCTTTTTTTTTTGTCTTTTAAATTTTCTTAATTGTTTTTTCAATTTCATCATTTAATATTGGATTATTGGGAATTGAACTGCATTATTGATTTTTGTTTGCTTTCTAGGAATAATTGTCTCAAATAAGTGTCTATTTTTAGGTTGGTGCTGAATTTTGTGAGTATCTATTTTTATCATATAATTAAATAAAAAAATTATACAAAAATTTATTAAACCCAATAAAGTCCATGACCCAGGTCGCAAGGGGGAGGGGGCGAGGTCGATCCAATTTGTCATTATCTTAATATATTTTTTTTAAAAATTATCATCTTGAAGTTTTTTAAAAAGCTAAGTCATGTTTTTATCGATTATCAAGGTTGCATTTGAAGCTATGAAATTGATCGATTTAAGTCGAGCTAGCTTTCACACGGTTTAATTAAAAACTTGAGTTAGACAAAGAGTTGAGTCAGAAGGTTTCAAAATTAACCCACTTGTTCAGGTTTAATAATACTATTAAAAATATTATTTGAGCTCTTAATTTTTTTATATATTTTTTGAAAAAAATGATCCAACTCGTAGTGGAGCACGAGCTAATATACTAGTATTTACTGAGTTGTGTAGTATATTTTTAACATGTCACAATGTGTGTGTGTGTGTGTGTGTGTGTGTGTGTACACTAGTTAGATTGCCCACACTACATTGCGAACATTTGCAAAAAAACATTAATAAACATTAGCGAAAAAAAATCTTCTAAGATTGAAGAAACTAATAGTATCGAAACCAAAGTTAATGAAAGGTAACTATAACATGCCAGTCACTTCAATTTGTACAAAACATTAGTCATTAGCAAGTAAATGTATGTAAACATGGAAAGCAGTAGGACATGACTAATTACCAAGTCCATGTACTTTGAATTTGGCTATTTTCCAAGTCTTGGCATATTGGGTCTAGTAAACATGCCACACCCATGTTATTTGGACTTGGCCGACTGTCAAGTCCACAGACTTTGGACTTCGCTGTCTGCCAAGTCCAGATATCTTAGGTCTGGCAAACATGCCAGACCTATGTTACTGTGGACTTGGCTAACCACCAATTCCACGTGCTTTGGACTTGGCTGACGCCAAATCCAGACACCTTGGGTCTAGTAAATATGTCAAACATATGTTACTTGGATCTGACAAAATTGTATGACCCATGTTATATGGGTATGACAAATGTGTTAGACCCACGTTACTTGGGTTTGACAAATATGTCAGGCTCATATTACTGTAGACTTAGTTGACCGCCTAAGTCCACGTACTTTGGACTTGATTGTCTGCTAAGTCTAGGTGTTTTGGGTTTGGTAAACATACTAGAACCACGTTATATGGACTTGGCTGCTTGCCAAGTCCATACATCTCAGGTCTGACATGTTTACTCTAAACTTGGTTGACTGCCAAGTCCACATACTTTGGACTTGGGCGGCACTAAGTGCAAGCATCTTAGGTATGACAAACATGTCAAACTCATGTTACTTTGAACTTGGCAGGCACCAAGTTCAGACGCCTTGGGTCTGGCAAACATGACAGACCCACGTTACTTGGGTCTGACAAACATTCCACTGGTAAACATGCCAGGCCCATATTAGCAGACGATGTGTTGCCTATGTAACCTAGAATTCGGCCATTGCGGTGGCTGGAAAAACAAAGCCTTTTGTTTTTTCACCGAAAACCCATTTTCAACCTATTTTTGACCTAAAACACCTAGAGACCTTGTTAAACCAATCCATGGCCACCAAAAACCAAATAAATCACAAAAAACCTTAAATCCAACCGAAACAAAAATTCTTCCTAAGGTCAAATATGTTTTTTTAGGTGTTTTTAAGGACTTGGTTGTCCTGCCAAGTCCACGCACTTTAGACTTATATGTGCACCAAGTCCAAGTGCCTTGGGTTTGGTAAATATGTCAGACCCATGTCATGTAGACTTGGCTAATTACCAAGTTCATGCATTTTGGACTTAACAGACGTCTTAGGTCTAGCAAGCATGCTTGACTCATATTTACTTGGGTCTGACAAACATGTCAGATCCACATTACTATGGACTTCGCTGAACATCAAGTCCATGTATTTTGTACTTGACAGTTCGCCAAGCCAAGATATCTTGGGTCTAGTGAACATGCTAAACTCACGTGATACGGACTTGGCTAATTGCCAAGTCTACGAACTTTATATGGGTATGACAAATGTGTTAGACCCACGTTACTTGGGTTTGACAAATATGTCAGGCTCATATTACTGTAGACTTAGTTGACCGCCTAAGTCCACGTACTTTGGACTTGATTGTCTGCTAAGTCTAGGTGTTTTGGGTTTGGTAAACATACTAGAACCACGTTATATGGACTTGGCTGCTTGCCAAGTCCATACATCTCAGGTCTGACATGTTTACTCTAAACTTGGTTGACTGCCAAGTCCACATACTTTGGACTTGGGCGGCACTAAGTGCAAGCATCTTAGGTATGACAAACATGTCAAACTCATGTTACTTTGAACTTGGCAGGCACCAAGTTCAGACGCCTTGGGTCTGGCAAACATGACAGACCCACGTTACTTGGGTCTGACAAACATTCCACTGGTAAACATGCCAGGCCCATATTAGCAGACGATGTGTTGCCTATGTAACCTAGAATTCGGCCATTGCGGTGGCTGGAAAAACAAAGCCTTTTGTTTTTTCACCGAAAACCCATTTTCAACCTATTTTTGACCTAAAACACCTAGAGACCTTGTTAAACCAATCCATGGCCACCAAAAACCAAATAAATCACAAAAAACCTTAAATCCAACCGAAACAAAAATTCTTCCTAAGGTCAAATATGTTTTTTTAGGTGTTTTTAAGGACTTGGTTGTCCTGCCAAGTCCACGCACTTTAGACTTATATGTGCACCAAGTCCAAGTGCCTTGGGTTTGGTAAATATGTCAGACCCATGTCATGTAGACTTGGCTAATTACCAAGTTCATGCATTTTGGACTTAACAGACGTCTTAGGTCTAGCAAGCATGCTTGACTCATATTTACTTGGGTCTGACAAACATGTCAGATCCACATTACTATGGACTTCGCTGAACATCAAGTCCATGTATTTTGTACTTGACAGTTCGCCAAGCCAAGATATCTTGGGTCTAGTGAACATGCTAAACTCACGTGATACGGACTTGGCTAATTGCCAAGTCTACGAACTTTAGACTTGGCTGACCGCCAAGTCCAGACATCTTGGGTCTGGTGAACATGCTTGACCAACATTACTTTGGATTTGACAATCTGCTAAGTCCAGACATACGTTATTTTTCATGAAGTCCAAACACTCTGAGTGTGGTAAACATATTAGACCCACGTTACTTTGAACTTTATTGACTGCCAAGTCTAGAAATCTTGAGTTTGGCAAGCATGCTAGGCCCATGTTACTTTAAACTTGATTGACTGTCAAATCCATGCACTTTGAACTTGGATTACCGCCAAGTCTAGACATCTTAGGTCTGTCAAACATGCCAGACCCATACTACTTGAACTTAGTTGACTACCAAGTCCGTACACTCTAGACTTGGCTGTCTATCGAGTCCACAGGCCTTGAGTCTAGCAAACATGCCAGACCCACGTCATGTGGACTTGGCTGACTGCAAGTCCATGTATTTTGGACTTGGTTGTCCTGCCAAGTCCACGCACTGTGGACTTGTTTGTGCACCAAGTCCAGGAGCTTTGGGTCTGGCAACCATGCCAGACCCACGTCATATGGACTTGGTTGACTGCCAAGTTTACATACTTTGGACTTGGCTAGTTATTTGGGTCTGGCAAACATGCCTAATCCACATATACTTGGGTTTGACAAACATGTTAGACTCACATTACTATAGACTTGGCTGATTACCTAATTCCATGCACTTTGGACTTGGCTAGCACCAAGTTTAGGTGTTTTGGGTATAAAAAAAAAATCCTAAACCCATGTTATGTGGACTTGGTTGCCCACCAAGTCCATGTAATTTGGACTTGGCTAGTGCCAAGTCTAGGCATCTTAGGTTTGGAAAACATGCCACACTCATGTTACTTTGGACTTGGTGTTAGTGTCTTGGGTCTGGCATGTTGTATTTGGGTTTGGCAAACATGTTAGACCTAATAAACCAATCCACGTTATTTGGTTCTAGCAAATATACTAGATTCACGTTATTTGGGTATGACAAACATGACTAACCCGTATTAGCAGACGACAAGTCACTTGCACAACCTAGAATTCAGTCACTATGTTGGCTGGAAAAACAAAGTCCTTTGTTTTTTCATCCAAAAACCTATTTTGACCAAAAACACCTAGAAAACACCATAGAGACATTGTTAAACCAATCTATGGCCATCAAAAACCCAAAAAACCACCTCAAAACCCGAAATCCACCTGAAACAAAAATTCTTCCCAAGCTCAGATCTATATTTTTAGGTGTTTTTAAGGTAAAAAAAACACATAAACGTAACCCCCTATCATATGGAACCTTTTAACACAAAAAACAATTATTTTGGTGGTCATAATCTTCCCCAATGATCATTTTTTCTCTCTAAGTCGGAATCCGATGACTCCCTTTCTCTCTTTTAAAAAAGGACTGAAAAAAATGAAGTTAGATACCAAAATATATTTTCTTAAAATTCAAGAAACCTAGGCCAACCGGATAAACAAAGATCCTTTTTTAAAATGAACAACTGTGAAGGATGTAATTGGGAAAGAAAATGATATTAACTTGTGTAAACTTTTGAAACCCATGGCCCTAAGGATTGACTAAACTAGAAGCATCACATCTGGAAAACAACTATTTTAAAACTTGGCTCGACCTGACAATTTGACCCATGACCAGGCCGAGCTTCAAAAGAAATCAGGGGAGAATTGACCAAGTGTAAGACTATCAAAAACTTGGGTTGACCCATTATTCAGTTAGCCCGAGGAAAATCTAGTCAAAACATGGTAAAAAACCATTGACTATTTTCTTTTTTTTTCTTTATAATTTTTATTTTTTTAATAAAACAAAAGGGTTTGGTTGACTTAGGTTAACTTGAGTCAACTCGTTTGACTCGTGACCCAATCATTGTCTCAGATTGACTTCTGGGTAGGGCTTATAAACAATAGAAAAAACCTAAAAGACCAAATCCTAATAATTAAAAATGTTGAATGGTGAAATAAAAAAAATGAAGGATAAAAAATAAGCAACTAAAAAATAAGGACCTCATTTGCAAAGATAAAAATTGAGAGGACAAATAAAAATCTTGAATTGAAGGCCAAAATTGAAAAAAAAAATTCAAATTAACAAATGAATCCAAAACAAAAAAACAAAGAATACCAATTTCCAACAAACTCAATGATGATAAATGAAATTTTTTTAAAATAATGAAAAATAACTGACACTAACCTGATCCACCCATTAGAATTTTGTAATATGGATCATGATACCAGATCACAACATAAAAGTCAAACCTGAAAAAAAATAACAATATAATACTCATAATCAACCAAACTAATTAGAGATGAACTCGAAAAAATAATTATAAAAAGAAAGTGATTTAAAGAATGTAGATTTAAAAAATATAGATTTAAAAAGAAAGAGAACTAAATTTGATACAAAAATAAAATAAAACTAAATCATAAGAAATGAAATTGAAAAAAAAATTCAATGTAGAAAAGGATAATAACAACTAAAAATAACAATAACAAGAATGAGGACGATATTTGATATAAAAATAAAATGTCAATGGATGAAATTCAAAAACAAATTAATTCAATAAAGGATTTAAGACAAAATACATTACAATTAAAAGAATTAGGACCAAATCTAATATAAAAACCACATGCAAATGGATAAAATTGAAAAACAAAACTTGATAAATTATTCAAAACTAGATACACTACAATTAAAAGAATGACGACCAAATCTTATACAAAAATCAATTGTGAAGAGATTAAATTGAAAAAAAAATTAACTCAACAAACAAATGATAGCCAAATACATTACAATCAAAAGAATGAGAACCAAAGTTAACTTAACAGACAAATATCCAGACCTTCCTGTTTTTTTTTTTTTTGCAATGGGCAACACGATTTTCTAAGAGGGGAGAGAGGAAAGGAGGGAAAAACCCTTGGACGAAGCTCCTCCGTAGGCCGCCTCGGCACACGTGTCTCACCACTATGCCTGGGGCGGTGAGGCGCATCGAACGCTGCCCTGGAAGGCAGCGTTTGATTATGTTTTGGGGCCGCATGCGCCACCCAAAGGGCATGAGCAACACCCACTTGCTGGCGTGTGCTCAACACGCATCAACCATTTTTGAATATAAATAATAAGTTAAATACATACAAATACCCAATTACCCTTGAGCCCCCCTAATATTTACAATAAAACCATATGAAAACGACAAAAGCACTTATACATGCAGCTTTGTTTTTTGTTGAAACCTAAGGGTAATTTTATATTTGCACTATTTTAATAAAAGGAAAAGACGTAGAAGTTCCTCAACACATGCATATTTTCCCTCCAGGAGCATGATTGCATCTTCACTATTTATTTATTTTTGAAAAGATAAAAAAAAACCCCTAACTCAAATGTTAAAATTTTATGCTCTGAAGGGCAAATCAATATTTATATTGTAGCTCGAAATCATTTTATTCCAAATTATTCTTTCAATACTAAATGTATTTCATGACTGCATGCTTGAATTTTTTTTAATAAGAATAATTATGTTTTTACACTGCTTAAATTCAGTAATCTAAAGTCCTATTTGGGAATGTGGTTGCAGTTGTTTTTCAAAGTGTTTTTCATGCCGAAATGCATCAAAATTATATATTTTTTTATTTTTTAAAAATTATTTTTAAGATCAGTGCTTCAAAATGATCCAAAACATATAAAAAAATAATTTTTAGCAAAAAAAATTTTAATTTTGATGCGCTACGATTGCAGTGTCTAAGTGTCCGTTTGGCACTGCGACTGCGGCAGCGGCAGAAAGCAAACACTGAATTAAAGTGTTTGGTTAATACAAACCACGTTTTTTTTTCACATGGGTCCCACTCAAAAACTGAGGTCGAACCTCAATTTATGAAAAGTAATTTTTATCTGCTTCTCCTTCTCTTCTACATGGAGAGTGACTCCATTATTCAATTGAACAGTGGAGAATGTCTCCACTGTTCACGTGAACAGTGAAGATTGTCTCTACTGTTCCGGCCGGACTGGGTCCAACCTAGTAAAATAAAAAAAAATTATTTTTTATTTTAAATTGTGTTTTGTTCGAAAAACTAGTGTTTCACATTATTCAATGACACTACATAAATTAGAAGGAGATCGCTTGATGACGTAACATTTATAGAATTTAATCGTAATTCTAATTTTATTCTTGTTGATATTTTACATGATGTTATTGCGCGCTTACGAAACCAATGAAATTGTAGTCCTTGTAGGATGTATTTCATACGTGATGAAATTGTAGATAGTTTAATGAAACAATAAAAAATATTTTATATTAAGTATTATTCATTTCATGATGTAATAGCAGTAGTTAAATTTATAATATTTAAATTAAAAACTATCAATATTAATATATATTTTTTAAAATTATTT
>Ga0325410_1008002_pt1 | contig 11486 bp, 5 predicted proteins | sample PopdelMetagenome_16_FD_206182 | JGI IMG/M metagenome (GOLD analysis project Ga0325410, IMG submission 206182) | Populus deltoides microbial communities from Bellville, Georgia, United States - Xylem-PdIQD-R3 | ecosystem: Host-associated > Plants > Phyllosphere > Stem > Wood/Secondary xylem... | reverse complement strand
TTCTACAAAACATAAAACATGCATATAATTCAACAAGGAAAAGAAAAATCAACTTACAGTATTTTTTAACAGAAAATATACTCGATGTAACTCCTCCAGGTAAATTCCTGTATATTGATTTACATTTAAAAAAAAGATGAATAAATAGATAAATAAATAAAAAATTAATGGAGTAGAAATTATTATCCAAGGATATTAATAGTGGACAAGGATGAAATTGAATAAGTCAAACTTTGAGGTCAAATTGTTTTAAAACAAAATAATAAAGTTCTTAAATGAAAAAGAAGGAAAAAAACTTGTAAATATTTAAACTAGTGGGGAGTGGAAAATTAGTCATATTTGGCCAGTCATATTGGGGCTTAAGAGGGAGAAGAAATTGAGCGAAAATTTATGAAGATTCATCCACAACAATTCACAAAAGAGATAAAACTAGTGATTAAAGTATACAAGGGTTTAAACAAGAAAATCTAAAAAGGGAAACAAGAAAATTTTTTTCTTAAAGAGGCCGTATTGAGAGGAAAATAAGGGGGAAAGAAGAAAGAAATTTTTATGGTGATTTTAAGCTTTCCATTTCTTATTTCTTTGAGTTAGAAGATAACAAATCCTTTCTTAATTAAATAGATGTATTTAGTGTATTAAAATTTCATTTAATTGTGTTAGCGTATAATTATGGTATTGTGTTAGTGTATAATTATGGTATGAGTTGTGAGGTTGATTGAGTTAATCTATGAAATTGTGATGAATTAATGTTTAAATAAATGAAATAATAGTGGGTAAATTTCAATATGTAAAAATTGAAGAAAAATTATCAATTCCCTTTCTTGAGAGGGGGTTTCGGTCTAGAAAAAAAATGAATGAAAATATTGAATCAATAATTGATGATACCATTATTTGGATGAGTTTTATAAGGGTGGTAGATTAGTCAAAAAAACAATCAATGAAGAAGACATACCTATATTAAGCACTCATGGCTGGCCAAAAGAGTATAAAATATGCATATAATGGAAATGTGTTTATTTGATTTGAATTGTGATTTAGCAATCCATAATATTAGGTGTGAGATGATTTGATATTGTTGATTGATAATTAAATGAGTTATGTGATAATGTCATTGATGAAGTAATTAAATGAGTGATGAGTTGATTTTATTGATTGTTAATAAAATGAGTTATGTGCTAGTGTTGGTGATGAAGTAATTATATTAATGATGAGTTGATATTGTTGATTGATATTAAATGAGTCATGTGCTAGTGTTGTTGACTAACTAATTAAATTGATGACAAGTTGACATTGTTGATATAGAATTAAATTGATGGTGTAGTCATGGTTGTCAAACTCGTGAGTTGACTCGTAAAATCGTACGATTTTACGAGTTAACTCAGGTATATCGTGTGAAATTGGGTAGAAAACTCGAAAATCAGTAAACTCGGTCAAATTCAGTCAAACTCGGTTAAAATCGGTCAAACTCGGTCAACTCGGTAAACTCGGTCCGAGTTTACCGAGTTTAACAAAATTATCAAAAACTATGGAATCTTCTCACTGTTCTCAGTCCTCTCCTCTCCATCCCGTTAGTCTCACAAAAATCCTCCATTTTCCTTTTCCCTTTCCCCAAATCAACCCTAGCAGAAGCAGATCTCACATTCTTTTATTCTCAAATCTTAAACCCAGCAGAAGCCAACGCCTTCCACTCTCTTTCTCTCAAAACCCTCATTTTTTTCCTTATTTTGTTTGCCTTTGATCTGATTGTCTCCGCCTCTCCGGTCTCCAGTTTCCAGTCTCCACTCCTCTACTTTGTTTGCTGGATTCTTTCATTAGTGGTCAGGTTTGCTTGCTGGATTCTCTCCTTATCTATCATGTTTTATTATACAAAAGAGGGCCATCAATCTTATATCATTTTTGGGTGATTTGGCAGTTAAATACTATTGAACTTGCTGTTGATCTTGCAACTGGTGCTAAAAATCTTCCAGGTAAACACATTATTTTTTGTTAATCTTTTTTTCTTCCTCCTCATTCATGGCGATGAAGTGTCTGATATAGAAAAAGACTTGAGTGCTTGTTATATTAACATTTGCTCATTTGCTGAATCATAAGATCTTTTCTCTTTTGTAATTTCGCATGCCTTATTGACTGTGCTGACAAGTCTTGTTTGTGTGTGTGCGTGTGTCTATATATATATATATATATATATATATATATATTGCCATATTGGGTTTTTGCAATCTTTGCATGTTTGTGTCCTAATCTGATAGACGGCACCAAAGATGTTGCTTTCAAATGGTTGCTTTCAGTTTCTAGTTTTCATAATTTTAATTGTCCAAGATCCTTTGTAAATATCTAATGGTTTCGGCAAATAATTAAATATATAAATGAATCCTCTAAGCTCTAACAGGAGTGATCCCGTGATAGAATTTGAATTAATCCTGAAGCCAACCACTTTGGACAGCTAGGAATTTTAGAGTATCCTGTTAACTATTGGGGAAAACAATGTGGAGATTGCTACAATGCTGCTACATCATATATAGCTCCAAAACCCATTTTTTTTTTATTGCAATTCCCACCAGAAGGGCAGAGCATGAAATGAATGCTTAAAACTGTCCTGAATTTTGGTTGCTTTCTACTGTATTTTTCGAGCCCATGCTTCCTATATTAGCATATCTAAGATGAAGAAACATACTCCACAACTTGTGATTATTGGAATTCATATTATCTTAGTCAAACTGGAGTTTCACGTTGCAAGATCATTGCTTGTTTTGTCAGTAAAGCAAGCTTTACCATTCTCTTTAAAAGCTCTTTTTATTTCTCTAATATTTGCAAAAGGGCAGAGCATGATCTAATGGTCTCTGTATGTGTTGCTTTAGCTTTCGGTATTCCCTGGAAAGTCTGATAAATAATGAGATAAAAGAACAACTTATGACGGTATTGTTGTTTAAAAAATCTAATGAACAAAATTCATATTTATCTCCTGGTAGGCTACATTTTGCTTATAATTTTAAAATAGTTTCATTTTAGTTCATTTAAAAAATCTATTTACTGCCATGTTGGTTTTTTTTTGTTATATTTAATTCAATTCTCAGCACTATACATCCGAATTGGTGTATATATTGATTCTTGAACTGCTGGATATATGCCGAGGAAGATCAAAGCAATGAGGTCATGTTTAGTTTATATAACACACCAACAAATTATTTGTTTTAAGTTTGTTAATTTTTAGTTAATGAAATTCTATGGACATAATTGTATTGTATTGTATTGTATTTTTAAGTTATTTAAATCATGTATGAATTTTAAATCATGTATGAATTTTTATTTGAATCATGTATTTTAAGTGTTTGGACATTTGTATTGTTTATTAGTTTATTTCACTTTTACTTACGATTTTACAATCCGTTTTTACGATCCGAGTTTGGTTTGCATGTTCCGTGCCGTGTTAAAATCGCGATTTTGACAACCTTGGGTGTAGTGATATTATTGATTTAGTAATTTAATTGGTAACGAAATGAACCTGCAAGAGTGGGTGAGGCTATATGAACCACTCAGCAGACAAGTTCAGCTAGCAGGACACAAACATCAGGTAAGTGTTTAACACCTTGAATTTATTTTTAAACCTTAGATATTTAAATTATCTCCACGATCAATAAAATTTTATGCACCATGATGATAAATTTTCCCATGATAATTTGTTTTGTGAATGGACGACTGATGGACCAATTATCCTGGTATGGAACCGGTGCCCTGTGAATGGACGACTAGTGGTCCAGTCATCCTGGTTTGGAACTAACGCCCTATGGCGTGGACAGTTTTAGATTTTGAATTATTGATTTGTGACTAGTACTCGAGAGATGGGTTGTAAATTTGAAAATTTCTTTATGAGTAACTAATATATATAAATGCAAATTTTAATTGCTCTAATTGACCAAGGTTATCTTTTGAATCTTCGTGCAAGTTCATCTCAATATCACACGTCCTAGTAGCATCAGAGATTACCCCTATTACTAGTAGATCTTTTAGTCATGTAATAATAATAATAATAATAATATTTCCTGTATATTTTGAAGATTATTTTGTTGTGCATGTATGAACTTAAATAGACTAGCTTATTTAACTTGTATTCTATTGTGTAATTATTTTCCAAGCATTAGCACTTACTTGATATCATTTGTTTAATAATAATACTTGAAAGATTAAATAGGATTGGAGAAGGAATATTAAATGTATGCAGTGTGCTTTATGTGTATAATTGTTAAGACAATTATTTTTCTTTAATTTAGTTAACATGATTATTTCTTGAATTAATATGTCAAAGAATGTAAAATATTATTGATTGTGAAATGTTCAAGGAAAATTGAAATATTGAATTGTGAAAATGGTTTATTAGGGACCAGTGTTGATATTATCGATAACTTGGGATATACTAAATTAGAAAAAACCCTGAAGAAATTTTTGTAAAAAAAAATTCATAAATTTAGATAAATTGTTAGAAATTTTAGGGTTGTTATACTTGAAGAGGTAGACTAAGATAATGAACAATCATTTAATCTTAAAACAACTTATTGTGTGTTTTTAGTGCTAGCATTATGATTGCAATATTATTTCTCAGGATTACTTAATCTCTTATTCTTGTTTGCATAATCAATAATAAACAGCAAAACAAAATTTATAAAAATTTTATCGAGTTTTAAAAAAATTAGAAGTTTTTTTATTCTCAAAACCATGTCAGAATTTTTTTATATATATATAAACAAACAAACACAACTTTCTATTTAAAAATACATATTTCTATTTCAATTAAAGTGTTAACAAACACCAAGTTTTTTCATTCACACCTTGACAAAATTTTCACCATGTAGGATTCTTATCATCACCTCTTTCATGGACATTCATCATCCGTGAGAACTTAAGGCAATTCTCTTAAATTTCCACGTTTGTGAAGATTGTTTGAGGATTGCATAATATTACTTTCCCAGCCAACATGAAAGATGCTCTAAAGTTACGTTATCTTTAGTCTTTTTACCTTTTCTTTTCTTTATTACACACAATGAATCTTTATTGTAACAATATAAGGCCTGTGCTACAATGGCCAGTAGGGATTATGATAACCAAAGTCAGCCTGAAATTGTTTAGTGTTTGGCTATGCAATATCAAGCACTTAATGCAATTTAATTCCTTTCAATGCCTTGGATTTAAAAATGCTGAAAGCTTTGGTACACAATATAGTTTTGAAACCCGGCCTAGCCAGATAGGTTGACCCGGACTCATCCGATCCGGGACTGGAACCAGACCGGATTGAAGAAAAAACAGGAAAAGAAAAAACCCGACTGACCCGGCGATCCGGCAAGACTCGGTCAAAAACCCCGTTGACTTTTATTTTTTTTATTAAAACAATGTCATTTTGATTTTTTTTAAAAAAGAATTAACCCGGACAACCTGGTCAAAACCCGGAACCCAGACCTTGAACCGGGCTGGCCACCGGGCCGGATCTAAAAACTATGATACACAATATAAAAAAATAACCCAGTGATTTTTCATAGCAAAAATATTTGGCCCAAGTATTGTGGAGGCTGTGTTTTCGTTTTTACAGTTCTTATTGGGCTTTGGAGCGTATGCCTCATATCATTTTGTTTGTTTTTTCTTTTAAAGAACACTACATTTGTGGCATTCATTTCACCATGTGCGAGGTAAAAAAAAATTAATGTAAAACATATAGAAATAATAAATAAATTGAAAAAAAATAATAACAAAAAAAAGTAAAAAAAAAAAAACACAATCTAAGCCTCCTGGATTATAAAACAACTCAGTGTTAAAGAGAAAAACTAAAAAAAAAACCTAGTTGAATTGGGTTATTGTCCCACCAATAGCGTCATGCATCGTCCCAGCAAGAAGAAGACGTTGCGAGAATTCCAACAACACAGTTGAAATAATTTTTTATCTATCAGGAGACGCCGCACACACTGTTAAAAAGCTTCAAATGCCTCCCACATGTTAGTGTGTGTGTTACATGTACCAACCGTTTTTTATTTTTTAATTATATTTTATATTCATTGAAATACTATATTTTCCTTGATCAACTTGATTATAACTAAAAACCAAGTTGAAAATACAAAAAATCCCCTAGATGCCACTTTTTAATTTTTTCTAAGGATAATTAAGTTATTTTACTATGCTTTAAAAATGAGAAAATTTCACTGTTTCCTCGTGATCAATGGACCTTGTGAAAAGATCGTATTACCCCCAAATCTAGTTCAATGATTTTTTATGGGAAGGAAAAATCATCTTTACATTGTTCAAGGCTATGTTTGTTTCCCATAATTAATTTTTCGGGAAATCACTTTCCAAACTTTCCTGTGTTTGTTTGCTATTAGGAAAGTTGGTCAACGAAAACACTTTCCAGTCAAAGGAAAATTTGGCTTGGTTTCCAGGAAAGTGTTTTACTGGAAAATTTGGGCGGAAAACACTTTCCGAAAGTTGTGAAAAATTTAGAAATGTCATATTATTTGCTGATTATATCAAATTTGGTCCTCAAACTTTTGATTGCTATATATATTTTGTTTTGAATATTTATTTTTCAATTTGATCTCTTAAAATTTAATTTTTATATTAATTTTGATCCTCATTTTTATAATTGTTATTTGCTTTTCCCTTATCATTTTTTTATTGAAATTTTTTATCTATAAAATTTGATTCTCATTCTTTTGATTGTTACTTATTTTATTTGAAATAATTTATGAAATGTTAATTATTATTATTATTTTAATTTCTTCATCTGTTATTTTTTTATTTTTTAGATTTGATCTCTATTATTTTGATTATTATTTATTTTTATTTGAGATAATTTATGAAATTAAATTTTTTTCAATTTCATTCTTATTCAACTTTTTAATTTGTAAAATTTGTTCCTCATTATTTTAATAAACTTGAGAAAAATAAAACATTAATAAATTATTTTCCAGCTTATTTTCCATGACATAACCAAATACTGGAAAGTGTTTTCCAACTTATTTTTTATTACACTACCAAATATCAAAAAATAATTCACTTTCCTGGAATTCATTTTCCTAAAATTCACTTTCCAAGAAAAAACTACTTTCCAGCAAACAAACGGGACCCAAGTTAACTCTAATCCCTCTCATACTGACCAATGTTTTTCCAAGGTGAATTAGCCTTTGTTAATAGTGTATAACTAGATAGGTGGTATGCACTATGTCGCTGATTGACCTAATTTTTTTCAAAGTAAAAAAGAATGTAAAGGCAATGTAAACATTCTTAAAAAAAGAAAAAATATATATGAGACTCTAGCTATTAACTCAATTGAGTTTAATAAGCTTGGATAATTCAATAACACGAATAAAAAAAATACAATGATGGTAAATAAGGTGAAAAAAAAATATTAAAATGATAAAAAAAAACCATACCCAAACACATCCAAGTTAACACGTTAAATATACGAATTGGTCGCGACACCGAGGTTACTCTGCTGAAAGTAAATTGAATAGAATCATTAAGCTTAATTATCAAATTATCCAATGATAAAGGGTGAAGTTAGAAAAAAAGTATTTTTTTAAAAGCAACATAAAAAAATATTTGAATCAAACTAGGTTAACCCGCTAGTTCTTAATTAAGGGTATAAGATTGGGAAAACCCCTTAAAAAGGAAACCGAGAAATAAAAGCACGAGATCATTTCTCAATCAATCAGATGTTAAAAGATGAAATCGAAATAACAAGTAAATTTAAAAAAAAAATCAAATGTTCAAGAATCTTATCTAATAACGAATGCAAAATTAAATAAGAATGCGATAACCTCACAGAAAGTAAAATGAAAATAACTTGAAGCTCAATTTCTAGTAAATAAAATATTAAAGGACAAAATTAAAGAAAAAAATATAATATAAAAAAGGTTGAAAGAACTCGAACCTAATCCACCCGGCTAACACTCAAAACCTTTAACTTGGTTGTTATACCGTAGTCATCCCTTCAAAAATAAATTGAATAAAACCATGAAACTTAATCTAACAACCTAATATTGAAAAGGGTGAGATAACCTAAGTCATTTTCAAAATCAGTGAAAAATCCAATATAAAGCAAATTAAAAAAATAATAAGCCCAATTTCCAATTAAATAAATATTGAATGATGAAACTAACAAAATACGAGTTTAAAAAAAAAAGAAAAAAAAACAAACTCATGCGAATTCCAAAACCTAGTTTAATTTTTGAAATCTGCAACTTGTGAAATCCTAGACTTAGATTTAATTAAAAAGCTCAATTCCCAGTAAATTTAATGTTCAAAGATGAAACCATAATAGAAATATCAATTCAAAAAAACTTGTCTAAGAAAAAAAATAGAAATCAAACATGAAGATCAATTTTGATAGGAAACAAATGAGGATGAAATCACAAAAACATCTCAATTTTAAAAATTAAATAAAAAAATAGTAATAAAAAAAATAATGACCAAATTTGATATAGAAAAGAAATTAAATGAGGACGAAATTGAAAAAAAAAACAATTTGATAAACTGCTTGAAATAAAATTAGTAATAAAAATAACTTAAACCAGATCTAAAGGAGAAAACAATCAAAGAGTTGCCTTTAAATATTGAAGTGCCATGCGCAAAAATTGAGTAGAAAGAAAAAAAAATTTCATTGGCGTCAAATCAAAGGCCCATTAGCCACACGCACCACCTGATTGTGGAGGGGCTATTATGATTCCAATGCTGCCATAAAAGATGGTATTTGGTGACTAAACGACCTCGAATGTGTCACTTGAAGGGCATGCAGGGCTGCCCACACGTACAAATCAATTTGTCCCCAATAAATTTGGTAATGTCTAATGGATCTTTTAAAAAATACAATTTTACCCCCCAACAACAAGCTTTGTTAATTTTTTTAGAAGGATAAAAATTTTATTTCACTGTTCTAATTTATAGTGTTTTGTGTCCTAGGTCACAATGGTTTACAATGGATTACTTTTTTAAAATTTGTTTTTAATATGTAGGAGGTAATTTGAACTTTCCATTTCTTTTTTCTAGTTGGGTGACAACGTTTATGAATTACATCCTAAACATATAAGATATTGTTTTGATTTTTTTCTAGGTGCTAATAAAATTTCTAAGATTTTATAAATTATAAAGATATAAGACCGAGTTAGTTACGTATAGAATAAATGATAATAGATCATGAAGTTTAATATCTAATAAACTAAATATTAAAATATAAAATAAGAGAAACAATTTTTTTAAAAAACCAAAAGCAAAAAAATAATATTTGAAATGAATAGTTTATTGTTAATTTTACTAGCTCCTTTCCATTTCGGTTCCCACTAAATAGGTTGCCTGTATGTTGCTACGAGCTACTTTTGAAAACGCGCGCTGCTTTTAATTGTGAGACAATTGAAAGAAAAAAAAAGTGTTTTCTAAGCATGTAATCAAGAGCTAGTAGCATTAAAAGGATATGATTTGGCTTTCAAGCAACAAATAAATAACATGCAAAAACCTTTCTTAAATTGTCTCGAATTTCATATAAGAATCAAATTGTAAAATGTAAAAAGACATCAATCTAACATAAGCATTGTTTGAGCAATTCAAAACAAAAGATGGCATGATGAACAAAAAGAATATGAAAGCCCAATTTTTAGGTGAGAAATGAAGTCTCAGCAACTGTTAGCAAGTAAAAAGTAACAAATTCTTGTCGTCTCTTTATTATTGCAAAGACTTGAGTAACTTAGTTAAATGGGTGCAAAAATATTTTATATATCCTTTTATTTGTCTGGACCAAATGTATAAAATAAATATAGTACATATCTCAAATACTTGCCTTGAAAGATAAATTTTTCCTTCAAGAGAAGCAACTTAAAAGCACCAAAAACCTTTAAACTTTCTTATGCAAATATTGACCAAATAGTTTCATCCACAAAATTATATATATAGCAAAAGAACTCTAAAATGTAAATCGAAAACAATTATGCGTGCATCTAATTAAACAACTCAATAACCATCGTGTAAAGTGATGAAAAAAAATATCAATAGTAAACAAAAATGAAATTGAGAAAACCAAGCGAAAAATAAAAATCAAGATATCTAACATTGCAACATGGGTAATTTACTTGGTTATGTTTAATGAATTCCTTTATCAAAATAAATTTGTAATAGAAAAACGCATAAATTTTTTAATAGAAACTGACACACACATAAAATTTATTGAACAATAATTATAAAAACAACAATACAATTTTGCACATAACACATAAAATTTATTGAACAATAATTAAAAAAAACAATGCAAGGCTATATATACATATGGAAAATCTTATAAAAAAATCAATATTAAAAATAAATAAATTTAATCTATATAAAATTAATAAAAAATCACAGATGAATCATACATACCTCTCTAAAAATTAAACACATCTAATATCATTTAAAAATAATCACAATCTAATTAAAACATAAACCAAAAATTTATTTGAAAAAATATGCACAAATAATGTGTTATTTTTTTAAAAAAACTAAAAACAAAAAGAATCAGGCCCAACGCCTACCCTTATTTTTTATTTTTAAGTTTAATGGGGCATACAACGCATCATCCACCCTAAATAGTTAAAAAAAATGACGTGTCACCTGCGTCAGCAGACGACACGTTGTTTGGGAACTCACAATTTGGTTATTGTAGTAGCTGAAAAAACAAGGTCCTTTATTTTTTCACCTAAAATCTCATTTTAAACTCATTGTTTTTATTCAAAATACCTAGAAAACACCATAGAAACCTTATTAAATTAATCTATGGCCACAAAAAAGCAGCAAAGTGCCCCAAAACCCGAAATTCACTTGAAACAAAAATTCTTTCCTAGCTCAGATATGTTGTTTTATGTGTTTTCAAGGTAAAAAAACACCTAAACGTAATCACCCTCATCAAATGAAACTTTTTAAGATCAAAATCAACCATTTTGGTGGTCATAATTTTCATGAACGATCATTTTTTCTCTCTAGACCGGAATTCAGCAACTCCCTCCCTCTCCTTTCAATAGAAAAGGCTAAAAAAAAATAAAAAAAAATAAACTGTCAAAATATATTATCTTAAAATTCAAGTAACTAGTCGTCTAATATCTAAAAAACATAAGGAATTAAAATAAATATTCCAATAAAACTTTCAACTCGCCTTCATGTTACCTAGGATTTTTACTTCAAACCCTTAGGTTACAATTCAATCCTTTTTTCTAAAAAAAAAAATATGTAATTAAAGGTTACTTTGAGCTCAAAAGAGCTAGGGTGTACAAAATAAAAATTTAAGTAACAAAATAAAAGTTATCAAAAGAAACACTACTCGGAGCTGCATAAATTGTGAGAGAGTACACAATATTTTTTGCTGCTTAAACTTTTAGTTTTTGTCGTAATATTACTCGCTCCTTTCCATTTTGGTTTTCATTTTCCAACCCCTCTTCCGCCTCACCTACCCCAGTGGGGAAACCGTACATGTATTAGTCAACAATTAACCA
>Ga0325410_1007999_pt1 | contig 11487 bp, 8 predicted proteins | sample PopdelMetagenome_16_FD_206182 | JGI IMG/M metagenome (GOLD analysis project Ga0325410, IMG submission 206182) | Populus deltoides microbial communities from Bellville, Georgia, United States - Xylem-PdIQD-R3 | ecosystem: Host-associated > Plants > Phyllosphere > Stem > Wood/Secondary xylem... | reverse complement strand
TATGCAGCCTCTAGTGTATATGTCATCCACTTGGGAGCTAAATTAAGTTTATTTTCTTATGTTTTACCACAGAATGTGATCGACATACCAAAGCAACTGGAGTACTTTAAAGAGTATAAAAGAAGACTGGAGTCTGCAATTGGAAGGAAAAAGACGGAAAATCATATCAACAAGGCATTGTTTATCGTCAGTGCTGGCACGAATGACTTCGTTATCAATTATTTTACTCTGCCAATCCGACGAAAAACCTACTCCGTCTCAGGTTACCAGCAATTCATCCTGCAAACAGCCACACAATTCCTTCAGGTTTGGCTCCATTCATGGTTAATCAACTTATTGTTATTTCTGATATTTTAGTTTGTTTATTCGTTCACTTATTATTATTATTATTATTATTATTTTAAATGCTCTACTAGCCCATTGACAGTCTTATCCGGTACAGGATATTGACGTATAGATATAATTAGCTAGTTAATTGATATTCATAATTACAAATAGTTCGAAGCTACTTTATTCTATAAAAGGATTTGTGTCCATTTGGGTAAGGTCAGGAAAGCCTTCCACAAATTTGTTAGCAGCATCTTTATTATGATCCAAAAGCAAAAATAAAAGAGCTGCACAATATGTTTGTATTTACTGTCATTAAACACCGTGCTGGCCAAGACCTGTACATGTTTCTTCTTGTGGTGCAAAAGCTTGCGTTAGGGAAATATGCTGGTTCATCCCTTTTTAATATTTATATCATGGGACATTATTAACGTTTTGGTTAATATGGGTTTTTAAATTTATTCAAGTCAATGCTCAGCTTTTTAATTTATAAAAAAAGAACTATAATTAAGTATACTTGATTAGAAATAATTGTTGACTTAAGTTTAAAGTTTATCATAGAATTGTGTCGAATTTTTTATTTTGATTTAATCAAAATTAAGAAAGTTTTTTTTTTTACAATTCTGAATTCTAATTTATATTATATTTATTGTTTAAAAATTGATTTGAACAATTTCTTGCTTAATGTACTCCTAACTTAAAAATTATTTTAACTTCTTTTATAAATTATAAATTGTTTATGAAAAATAACTTATGAAATATAATTTAATTAAAATTAAATATTATACTTTAGAAGTCATGTTAAACAGGTTTAACAATTAAGATTATTTAAGTTGAAAAGGAAACCAAAGTATTAATTAATGTTGTAACACTTGCAAGAGTGTTTTTTTTTATTATTAACGTTGATATCCGGGTTAATTTGTATGTATCTCGATTAATTTTATAAGTTTTAAAATTAATGATCATATAAACCTCTAATAATTTTAAAATTTAAAATTTATAAAGCTAATAACCTTCAAAATATATATCTAAAACTTTACCTGTAAACGACACCCATTATAATTAGTGTCTTCCAAAGATAAGACGAGGAGGCCTGCAAGAACCACAACATTAATTAATCAATTCATTACGCTATCTACCTAGCCGCCAAGCTATCAGCTGTCAGCTTTAAATTGGCATAAATATGGGGCATTTATCCCAGATCATTAATTACCCAAATTTCAAGTTTTGAAATTATTGCGCTTGTATGCTATAATATTTTAGATTATAAAAATATTAAGCCATGAAAAATATAACCGACACTACATTATGCGACGATTTTAGGACTTGTTTGAGCAAGGAGCAAGAAGAATCTTATTTACTGCACTACCTCCAATGGGTTGCCTGCCGGTCGTTATCACCCTTTTCTCGAACCAAGCCATCTCAGAACGTGGTTGTCTTGATTATTTTTCCTCCGTCGGACGACAGTTCAATCAGTTGCTCCAGAATGAGTTAAATCTCATGCAAATTCGATTAGCAAATCAAGGTGTTAGGATCTATTTAACTGATGCGTACAGTGCTTTGACCGGCATGATTCAAGGGCAAGGAAGGTCTGGTAAGTGTATATAAAATCTCTAAAATTAAACTGAGAAATATATATATATATATATTCTGATCATGTGATTAATTAATTTAATTTCCCCCCTCCCTTTCAAGCATTTGATGAAGTAAGTCGTGGCTGCTGTGGAACCGGTTACTTGGAAGCATCTCTCTTGTGCAACCCAAAATCATTTTTGTGTCCTGATGCATCAAAGTACGTATTTTGGGATTCAATACATCCAACTGAGCAGGCATACAGCAATGTTTTTAAGTCCATCCGTCCTATAATTGATGCTATCATCAGGGGCTAAAATTCATTTATTTTCCACCCCAGAGAATGTTATGGTGGGCAATTTCCTATTTTTTCCGTTTCCTTTCTGGAAATTGTACGCTTGAAAGTCATCATGTATGACCAACAATATTTAATAGTGAAATAAACGTGCATGTGATATCCGTCGAGTACTATCAATAAAATAAATACAAATTATTCAAATCTCCAAGAACATACGTAAATTTTACTTTCCTCGGTTGCAAGGTTTGCTAGAATCTTGTAATGTCATGCTTCTAGAGAGAAGATTTCATATTAATGTCAAGAGATCGAATGTTATGGTGGTTCAATCTATGTTCGGGTCTCTGTATTAATTTCCATAAGAGTGGCTTGGTGGGTGTAAATGTGGATGAGATGTTCATAGTAGGGATCTCGGGTGTTCTCAAATGCAGAGGCGACACACTACCAATTAATTACCTAGGCCTTCCTCTTGGCTCCAATCCTAATAGGATTTCCACATGGAAACCTGTGCTCTCCAAAATTCATGGGAGACTTGGTTCTTGGAAGGGTAGGTTGTTATCTCTGGCTGGAAGAGCTTGCTTAATCAAAAGTGTGCTAGCTACTACACCACTTTACTACATGTCTATATTTTGTATCCCAAAAACAGTAACTCATCAGATTATAGCAATGCACTCTCGATTCCTATAAGGTAGAGGCATTGACAAAAGAAAGATCCATAAATTGGCTTGGAAAACTGTGGTTAAAGAAAAAAATAGGGGAGGGCTTGGTATTGGGTTTGTCTTGGCAAAAAATAAAGCTTTTCTTTTTAAGTGGATTTGGAAACTTGGTTGCGATGACAAGGCTAACTGGGCTAATTTGATTAGGAAAAAATATAAGCCAAGTTTTAGCAACGAGCTGCCTCAATTTAGTAAAAGATTCTCGGTGACTTTGAGATGTATTTACTCAACTACTACTAGCAATGACCAGGATAACACCCTGATGAGAAATAGTTACAAACTTCAAATAGGAAAGGGTAACCAGGTAAAGTTTTAGAAAGATATTTGGCTGACTAGTTTTTGTTTAGCTCACTCTTATCATATTCTATTTTGGCTTTTTTTCTTGAAAGTAGGCCTCGAAGATGTGTGGCAATGGAATCTAAATTGGATGAGACCCCTTAGAGCTAGAGAGAGTTTGAAGCTTCATGGGCTAATTTCTGATCTAAACCTAGCAAGAATCCATTGAAAGAATAAAGATAAGTTGGTTTGGGAATGGGAAAAGGATGGAGAATACATTGTGAACTCCTGTATGCTTGCCCTTGACAGAAGTAGGTTTGCTGGAACCAAACCATATGACATTATGGCTGGCTCTAAATGAAGGGCTATGTACTAGAGCTTTCCTCGTCAGGAGACATATTTTGAGTCCACAAAATGATTGTTATCCTTTTTTGTGATCCATATTCTAAAATTATTTCCCACATTCTCATACATTGCCCCGCGAGTTAAAAACTTTGGAATAAAATTGTAGCTTGGAGAGGCTTAAACTGGATAATGACTTACGACCTAGATAACCTTCAATGTCAATGACAAGACTTTTTGCAGGATAATCACTGTAAGTTTGAAAGATCTGTTTGGAGTGGTTTTATGTTCAACACTATTTGGGCTCTTTGGAATAGCATGAACAAATTGATGTTTGAGGAAAAGCAGCTTATTTGGGAGGATATCTTGTGCCATATGTTCTTTTTTGTTGTAGATTAGATAAAAAATTTGTATGCTTTATTTTGATAAATAAGTGTTGACCTATATAGAAACCACGAATGCATCTCGTCCTAGACTGTAGTGGATTGATTCTAAATGGCTTTTATTGCTAATGTTCTAGCAGTAAAATTATGCTTTTTCATTGTTTGGCTTTGGCTATAATCTATATAGCTAAAGCTTCTGTTCTTTGATCCCATTTCCAATGAAATGTTAAGGGATGAAATTGAAAAAAAAAATTCCAACAAAAAATTATTAAAAACAAAAAAATTGAAATTAAGAGAATAAGAATCAAATATGACATAAAATAAAATAAATTAATATATTGAGGGATGTAATTTATATATAAAAAAAGATTTCAATTAAGAGAATGATATAAAATATTAAGGGATACAATTGAAGAAATTATCCAAGTAAGAGAATGATATAAAATATTGATTGATGCAATTAAAAAGATAATTTAATTAAAATAATAGTTGAAAAAAAATCAAAATTAAAAATATAGGGACCAAATCTGAAAGCTGAAAAAACTAAAAGAGAATTAATTGAAAGAAAATTCCAACTATATAGATAATCTAAAATAAAAGAAATAACAATAAAAGGAGGAGAAAGGAAAAAAAAAGGAAAAAAAGAAACGACAATCGGTGCAAAACTTGACTTGTTATAGCCACATGTGTCATCCATTAATGGAAGTGACACCATAAGGATTAAAATGTTGTCATAAAATTAAGCTTTTAATGATAATTTCTATGATATTGTTAATGATGTTTTTATCATAATATTGGTGGAGTTCAATTTTTTTACTAATTTTCTATGATATTTGATAAATTCTTATAAAAAAAAGATCTCCACATCTTAATTAATCTAAACCAACTTTAGATTTCTTGTGGCCAAAATTCATACATATTAACATGATCCAAATCAGACTTGATACAAGCTTCAACAAGCCTACTTTGTTACCCAAATTAAACACATACATGGGTTGCTCAAATCTGGCCGAATGCAAAATTGATGGCCTTGGATTGAACCCCTCATCATACATAACCTAAGGCTAATCGAACTCATTTTATGATAAAACGCTCTCATGGTTGAATAGTTTCCAAGCTAGAAACCCTTTATGGCTAATTGCATTCCAAACTAAAAACCAAGGGAAGACACAATAGTAGCCGAATGGCCTCCTATCCAAGCTAAGAAACATAACCAGATGTTCAACATGAAAAATCCAAGTCTAAATCGTATCAAAACTTCATCTTATTTTGAAGTTACTATACATCAATATTGTATATAACAACTTCCTCATACATAGTTAGATAAGATTCCTTAATTTTATGGTACTCTAGAGTCTTGATGTTAAGATTTAGAGCGAAGTATTTCTTTTTTCCTTTTCCTTTTTTTTTTTTGCTCTATAACTTAAATGATCATAGTTACCAATATATATAAAAAAATATGCATACGTCCATTAATGGGAACAAAATGAGTTTTGCCAAAATAATTGTTGAGATGCTTTGCTTTTTCAAATGAAACTTCCCAAAAACATTTGTCAATCGAACTGACATGCTTGAATGTGTCAAACCATCAATATTTCACTTTAAAAATGATTGTTTGTTAATAAAAAAAAAAGGAAAAAGTTTCATAATCAGAGCTCAAATTCTATTTAATCTAAATGTTTGTACTACCCTTTTCTTATCAAAACAGTCCTGGATGGGGTCCTTTGGTAAAGGGTAGGCATGAAAACTGATAATATTTTAAAATCCAGAATGCTTAAAAATATGGTTTTTTAGTGTTTGGATAGTAAGTAATCTCACGCTCACGTTAATATTCCCTTCTCTACAGTTTAAAAAGTTGATGGTTGGTGGTAGAAGACCTAACTCCTAAAAATAAACATTTTTAGTGAGGTTTAGGAACCCTCCAATAATAAAGTCAATGATTTTTATAAGGGGTTGAGAGAATGTGATTTAAATTCTAAGAACAAGAATGTTTATTCTTGCTTGTGTATGATAAACGCTCTGAAAATAAGAGTATGAATACTTAAAGGATAAAAAAGCATGAACCATTTACCTAGATAGTTCAGGGGGTATATATTGCCCCTAAACCTTGTTATATTGCTTAAATGGAGGAGTTGGAATGTTGTTTTCTTTTGACAACATTAATGAGAGATAAATATTAATTACACAACATTAATAAGGAAAAAATATATTTACACAATATTAATGAAGAATATATATCACTTATATCATATTAATGTTGATGGAAATATGGTTGGTCATTAGAAGATTTTTATATACCTAGAGGGTATAAGGAAATGCCTTTTAACTTTTTATGTTAAAAGCCATTAAAATAAACAAATAAAGCTTCATGACCCAACATAGAGCCTATAATGATCATTAGTTCCATACACATTTGGACCTAGAATCATCCTAAGTCCAAGGGTGATGAGTCTAATAGATTTTAGATTCATATATACTCGGGTTATGTATACATAGGCTTAGCACATAACTGAACCCAAGGATATTAGATCTACAATTCATCATATTGATATGTACATAGGCTCAGTACATAGCTGAACGCCCGAACTTAATAATAATAGGTCTGACAATTCATCAAACTTAAATGTACACAGGCTCAACATCTAGCTGAGCCCAAAAATGTTGGGTTTAGAAGCAAGCATGATCCATGTCATTTAGGGTTTAACATTCTGTAGAAGCTAAATATGTTGAATTATTAACCTTTTTTTTCTTTTTTTGTCTTTTTTTATTATGGACTTATAGAAAAACATATATAAAATAAATTAATCCGTCACAAACATAGCTATATACTTCAATACCAACTACATTAAAGCTAACTTCCTTTACTTAAACATCCACCACATTTATTGGCCAAGTAGTTCTACACCACCTCCGGGCTACAGTTTAAGGTTGTTTATCACTTTGGAATCTCAGAAATTCATTCTAAAAGTCCACTACTTAGATTCTTTTTTTTTTCCCCCTGAAGTGAATAGAAATTTCTCACCATTTTCTTTATTCTCTCCTTCATTTCTGTTGGTTTTAGAAATTTCTTTTACATTTTTTAAACGCTTTGTCAATTTATTACAGAAGATGATAATAATAATAATAATAATAATAATAATAACATGTGTGTGGATGTAGAATGTGTTGCGAGCCTGCATATTCAGGTAAACAACACAACTGGATGTAGATAGGAGTTGAGACTATTCATATTTTCTTGGTCTCCAACTTAAAGTGAACTTCATCAAAATACCAACCACTTAGATATGCAGTGTTGTAGTTCTGATTTTAAGTGGACAATTTTGGTTTGGACCCCTCAAAAGGAGTTGAAGTGCTACCGTTTTCAAACTATATTTGGCAACGACAATATCATTTTAGCTTCTGTTTGCACATTACCACCAAAAATATGATTGAATTACAACTTTCACTGTTTTAGTATTTTTAAATTAAAAAAATATTATAAAATTGGCAACAATCCGTTGTAGTCTAGTTGGTTAGGATACTCGGCTCTCACCCGAGAGACCCGGGTTCAAGTCCCGGCAACGGAATTTTTTCTCCCCTCTTGTTTCCTAATTTTATTTCTTATAATATCTATTATTTCGATTTCCTTATAAGAGAAGTTTAAGGGAAAAAAAAGATTTTGGGCGGGAAATAATAGAAATCTTTTTTGGCGGCCATACTGAAGCCCAAATTAACAATTCCTCCTCCTAGGGTTTCTAGTGGAGAGAAGAATGAAGAGAGCAGGCATCGAAGAGAACCTCTTAGCGATCCTCGACTCCGCCTCCGATTCTAAACACACACCAGACGCCAACGATGACAGTAAGCCTTTTCCACACCACTTTTTAATCTAAGCTGATTAATTTTTAATTAATCGCGTTTTAATTTGAAACGCTAGGGCTTGCATTTCTGGAAGCAGTTCGCAGCGCTTGCATTGTTAATGAAAATCCTCCAACAAGGTGATTAATTTCCTTTTTAATTTTCTTCAAATCATAAAAAGAAATTATATTTGTAAATTTCCTTTTGGTTAATATTTTGGAAACTGTTCTATGAAGCAGCAAAATGCGTGAGGCGGTGTTTCAAATTTTGAGGGTTGGGAAATCATTGGAATTGATTACGGAAAGTTTTCGCCTTTTAAATGAGTTGGATAAGGTACTTAATTGCTTCTCTTTGGACCTTACTGTTAATTAAATCTTAATTTAGACTTGTTTTCTTTAATACTTTAACTTAATCTGAGTTTGGACTTGGGATACTTGAAGATTTATTTTTGTTTTTTTCTTCCTGCGTTTAGCGTTTTCCACGCGTGTATTTGTCAGAGAAAGAAGCATCAGAGTCATCTCACCTAGTCGTGGTTGAGGAGGTATTAAGTTTTGCTTTATCTAAGTGTGTATTTTGATCAATGTTTCTAATTGCCGTATTTTGATGAGGATGATGATAGATATTACATTCTTTTGTTGCTGGATATTAGGGCTGGTCGCCATTTCTTTTTAATTTGGAAAATGCATCTAGAGAGAGGGGAGCTGGTGGCAGAAGCATTAGCGGACCACTTGACTCATTGGTGAGTTGATTGTGATTGAAATCGAAGTGGTTGAATTGTGTTTTTTTTTCATTAAGAGGTGCTTGTTCTTTTGATTTAAAGATTGCACCACCGGATAGTATTCCTTGTTTTGAATAATTTCTTTGAAGTTGTTTGTTAGTGAAAGCCGATGTTTGTTACCTGCATCCTGCTTTTTTATTCTACTTTGGTGGCTCTGTTATTCTCAGGGTTTCCTTCAGTTAATGCAAGAACTTGATGAAGTGGCTAATGAGGGAAACCTTCAAGCATTAGAAATAAAGGTTAGTTTATTTATTCTTTTTTCAAGTAAGTAAGAGATAAGACAAGGTGTGCAGTGTCTTTTAGGTCCTAATAGCACACTTGTTCATAGGTTTTTCAATTTAAATTTTATGAAGGTTGGGATACTCTTCCCCGTTGAGTCACTTACTGAGCATTCTTCTGACATGCCTTTCTTTCAGTCACTGAGGAACATGTTGCTGTTTCAATATCTTGTCAATGCTCTTGAAGGAGACTTTTTACCGCGTAACAGGGTGTATGAAGGTATTATTACATGCCTTGTTCGTATGCTTTGAGGTACTTGTGAGATATAAACAGCTTATTATCGTGTTGCAGAAACCATGAATTGGACCCACCTAAGGGAGTCTTTGCTCAACATGCTTTTGGTATATCCTCACCTTCTGAGTTGTAAATCTCAATGTATCTTGTTACTCATTGAGTGTGATGCTGTAATCCTTAATTGATGTCTTATAACCTTCAGCCCTCTAAAAATTTTAATTGCCATTTCTTCCATTTTAATTTATATTTTTTCTCCTACTTGGAGGCATTGTGTGGCTATTAAATGTTTGAAGATGTGAATATCTTGTATCATATTTATTTTGCAGAGTACAAGAAGAATAAACTACAAAGGCTTGATGAAAGATTGCTTATCCATTATGTGTGGATTGTTTGACGTTTCTGCTGGAATAAGTGAGGATCTAGAATTTCCTGACGATGCTGCTTCAAAACTATCTCATAATGGCAATACAGCTTCAGCATTAGCTTTATTTGAATTAGGAAATAATGCTTGTATTGCCTTGCAAAAACTTCTGATAATGGCAAGTCACTAAAAAGACTCCTTGAGTTAAGAATATTTAAAATCATCTTTTCTATAAACTCTGATGCTGTCGACTTTTCTAGATTATGGACCTTGACATGTCTAGGAAGAAAGCAGACATGCAAGGTTCTACAACCAGAGCTGATGGTGTGAGGTATTTACTTGCACTCATTTATCTCTGTGATTTTTGATTGAGTAAAGTGAACATGCTGCTATGATTTGATTCAGGACCCCTCTAATGGAGATAATTTTGGATGAGCTAACTTATGACATAGATATGCTTTCTCCATTTCTCAAGGTATCCTTTTTAAGTTGTCAAGTACTCCCTTCTGTGTATGCTATGCATTCATAAAGATGCAGAATCTCTGAAAGATTTAGGTGGAGGGGTACTAGTCTTGTTCTGGCTTCCTGGCTTTGGAATCAGAGATCACTTTTGGCCAGAACCTCAAAATAAAATACCATTCTTTCACTTTTTTCCGTTACTTTTATGCTTTCTTTATTAGCTGGTTTTAGCAAGCTTTCATTCTCAGATGGTCTGTAGGTACTAAACCATGGGCTCTTTTTTCTGATATTTTCATGCTATTTTTTGCATGATTAGGTGTTGCATTTAGAATTGTAAGCAGTCTCCCACTTAGATTCCTGTTATCTATTTTTTATGCTGTTGTTTAATATAACTGTTGAAGTTGTTTAATCAAGCAAGTGAAGATATTCTTCTTCTCATGATCAGAATGATTTGCAGGTATTTAATGAGCCTAAGTGGAAGCTCGAAATCATCTTGCAGTATTTTTCAAAATACACCACTAGAGTAAGTGAGCTGTCAATATTGTTGTCATTTAAAATAATGTGCATTTTCCCCAAAGCTTTTTTTGGTAAACATGTAGGTGGTTAAAAGCATTTATAACTCTGATTACTTGTTTACGGGGATATATTTTATTCTGTAGCTGTCCACTCGCACTCGGAGATCAAATGGTCCTACTGAGGATGCAACAACATTCAGTGGAGTCTTAAACTGCTTTTCCAATATCACCAGCACACGAAGCATTACCAAAAAGATAAAAGCAGATGTAGTTCAGGTGCTTTTAGCACATGCTTTTCAGGTGATTATTCTTGCTTTCAACTAGTTATACAATACTCAACAATGCAAGTACCTAAATTTGGGGCGGTGCTAGTACTTTTGCTTACAAATTTGTTTTATTGCATATACAGACTACTTTCACATTGCCTTCATGCCCTGAAATTTCATATTATGGCCTCGGTGATTGCTTATATACATCATGCTATTTCTATAAGCACAATGTCATTTGCAATGTATAGTTGTTGGGAGTTTGTGTTTCTTAAATTCTGAAATAAATAGCTAAAAGTTTTGAACACCATTTGGGGGTATTTCCTACCGTCATACAGTGGCCTTCCTACCAAGAATCCGTGATGTGGTTGGGGTTCATTGTGGATTTTAGAAATTTAGAAGCGATAGGGTTTTGCTGCCCATTTTTCCAGGCAATTTAACATATTCCCACTCTAGTCAATTGTCAAATCAATATGTGAAGAAGATAGATAAAAATCGTTGGAAATTTATCAGGGATTTGTTCATCTGTGATTGTTCATGTTTTAGGTGAGACAATTCCTAAATCTCAATGGCAGGGGTACTATCATTTAAGAAATTCAAAATTTGTTTCTTTGTAAAAAATTGGTTTTTTTTTTTTTTTCAATTATAAGGTTTAGTGACAATATTCTTTTGTAAATAGGTTTAGTGAAAAGTGAAAGATCTGGGCCCTGTTTCTCCAGTACGATTCTTGTTTTGATATGATCGAATTTTGGACTCTTTTCAGGCACATTTGTCATCGTCATCTCAACAAGATGCTGATGGCATCTCTGCTTCGAAGGATGAAGGAAGGAGCAGCTCTCTAGTGGAAATA
>Ga0325410_1007998_pt1 | contig 11489 bp, 3 predicted proteins | sample PopdelMetagenome_16_FD_206182 | JGI IMG/M metagenome (GOLD analysis project Ga0325410, IMG submission 206182) | Populus deltoides microbial communities from Bellville, Georgia, United States - Xylem-PdIQD-R3 | ecosystem: Host-associated > Plants > Phyllosphere > Stem > Wood/Secondary xylem... | reverse complement strand
GGGCCAACATTTTTCATTTAAAAATTCAAAAATAACGTGAAAATACCAAAATGCCCTATGACTAGCAATTACACAAAATACTCGTGTAAAAGTATAAAAATACTCTCAAATACAAAGCTTATTTTTTATCTTTTTCAAAATTAATAAAAATACTCTCAAATACAAAGCTTATTTTTTATCTTTTTCAAAATTAAAGATTTATTTTCATTGTACATGGATATTTGAATACCCAAAAAAACCCTTATCTAGCAGCCCAACAAATTTTTGACCCTGGGGGCAAATACGTATTTTTATTGTTAAGAAACTTACGAAAAGTCAAGAAAGCTCTAATTAATAGTTCTAAGTTTTGTTGATTTCGGGGGTAAAATAGTGTTTTTACCGTGCTAAAAAAATTAAAAAGACATAAACACCCTTGTAGAATCTTTTAATGACCAATGAGTCAATAACAATGACCAAAACACCCCCACCCCCAAGGCTTTATCTTTTTCCATTGAAGGGCAACATGGTAATTTCTCTATTGCAATCCAATATAAATTTGTGTCTTGAGCTATAGTTAAACTCCCATGGGTTTTAGAGTTTTTATTAATATTAGTTTTTGGGGCTAATCCAAGGTTCTTTAGAACATATTTGTTTTTGTATTTGCATAGTTCATTTGAAAAAAAATTGAAATTTTTTTTTTTATTTAAAATTAATTTTTTTAGTGTTTTTTCAGATCGTTTTAATGTGCTGGTATAAAAAATAAAAATATTATTTCACTATATTTCTAAATAAAAAATACTTTAAAAAACAACCACTATCACAATACCAAACATGCTCATTTGTATGCGTTCCTAGAAAATACAATCTTTATTATAGGGTGGATGATTAATTTGTCTGTACACTCATATTTAGTGCAAATAATAATAATAATAATAATAACCCAATTATATCTATCATCTTTATAAGAAAATTTTAATAATTTTTTTTTAGTTTAACGTGAGTGTTCGGACTAGTTTGCGCGCATCTCGATTAATCCCACGGGCCCTGAAGTTAACGACCATGTAAGCCTCTAGTGGTCATTAAATGAGCAACTACAGGGCTTGAACCTGAGACCACAGAGGGAACAAACCTCTTGGTCCCAAGCTCTTATCACTGGACCACCACCTAAATGGTTAATTTTAATAAATTTAAAGCATACAGGAAGGTGAGCTGTCTAATTATAACTTTGTTAATTTATTGAGAAATATATTATATGATGACTTAAAGTATGAGAAAACTGGACGTAGGTGTTGAACATTCATGTAGAAATGACGTCTACATTCCTTAAGGTCTACTGGTGGAAATTAATGGAAATAGGTACAGTTTATTTTTTGCCATCAATTATTAGTTAAATAGTTGCTATGAGGGTATTATTTATTTTTGTATTTTAAAAATATTTTTTAAAAAAATTAAAATTGAAATATTTTATTTTTTTATTTCAAATTAATATTTGTTTTTAGTATTTTCAGATTTTTTTAATATGCTGATATAAAAAACAATTTTTAAAAAATAAATAAAATCTTTATTTTAATATATTTTGAAATAAAAAATACATGCTTATAAAAATCATATAAAACATGTATGTTTGTGAGGTACATTCTTATTAAATTTATTTCGTCTTGTTCTTCACTAAATAAGTGTGTGTGTGCGTGTCACGTCCTTGGAAATGTAGCCATTGAATTAGGTTTTGACAAAGTACAGCTATAGAATTATTTATTGAATATGCTAATTGATTTAAAATAAAACTGGTCAAATAGGGTAATTCATATTTATTGACCGTTTAAAATGTATTGTGATTATTTATAATTTTTAGATATAAAACAAATATATCTATCTATTTAATATATTGAGTCAGCCATGAATCATATAAGAAACATTACATTTAAGTACTTTCAACTTAGAAAGAAATAAAAACTTGAATAATTCATGTTTTCAGAAGGGTTGGCAAGGCTCGACCAAGCCCTAAGACCCAACTGAACCCTTTAAGAGAAGAAAAAAAAAAGAAAATATTGTCAAATAATTTCCTATTTAGTCTTTGATTCTCAAATAATTTTTTATTTTAATTTGAATTTCAGTCCATCCAAGCCCAATTAAAGCCCAACTGAGGGGAGAGAGAGGGAAAAAAAAGAGGAATATAAAGGAAAAGAAGGAGAAAAATGGGTGTAATTAGCATCAAATGTATCCCAATCAAGCCCAGCAACAAGGGAGAGAGAAAATATTGTCACAGCCCATGCTTGCATCTACAATTTTATACGAAACCCATTTATTTCTTCGCATTATATTTTGTGGGCGCATAATTGTTAATGCAGATACCTCCCTTCTTCTTCCATGGCCAGCATGACACCTACCTTTTCCAGAACTATACCTCCATGTCTGAGGCTCCACTTTTCACGAGGCAATTTCACGTGACCTCAGATATATAAATTCCTCAAGTTACTAGGTAACAATACATAGGTCACGATACAAAACACACTCTTTATTTTCTTTATTAAACATTATTTTTCTATTATGATTTACTAACTTAGAGATTAGAGGGTTTCTTCTACTGATAAAGAACTTGTGTTCATGAGCAACAAACCCGACCCCAAAAAAAAAAAAAATATGATCACAAGCATGGTGTTTATTCCTTGCTTCACGCTGATCACAAGCGTACATAGCTGGAAACCAGGAGGTTTTAAATTGTTGCTTCTGATGTGATGATGATCAAAGGAAGGTTTGCCTGCTAAAGTGATTGCACCAGACGCTTTAAAACGCTGACAAGAACCCCATGCGTGAAAGGTTAACACTCATGGATCCAAGTTTTCAATTTGATTGGAACTAAGAGGTTCACTTTGGGATCAACACACACTGCATATCCGTGGAAATATGAGGTCCTAACCGACAGGAGGGATATGCTGCTGCTCGCCGTGAAGTCAGCAATGGCTTTCCGGTTTATTAATTTCTCTTCGTGTTTGACTTTTTATTCACCTAACGCAGGAAAAGAAGAAAGAAAGAAAGAAGAAAAACTTACAAATGTGTGATTGATATTGCAAAGATACTAAATTTGTGTTATTTACTTGCCAGATTGTAAAAGTGATAAATATTGCAAAATTTAATAATACTAGAAGAATTGTGCAGGTCTTTGAATTTCTTTTTTTTTTTTCAATGTTCATTTCGTTTTATTTATTTGTTGAAAAATAATTTTTTTTGAAAAGTGGTTTTCTTGAAAATTGATTCTAAAAAGTGAATTATTTTTCAATGTTTGGTAGTGTCATGAAAATAAATTGAAAAATACTTTGTAGTGTTTGGTTATATCATGGAAAATGAGCTGAAAATAACTTATTAATATTTTTTTCAAGTTTATTAAAATTATAAGGAACAAATCTTACAAATTAAAAAGTTGAATGAAAATGAAATTGAAAAAAAATATAATTTCATAAATTATCTCAAATAAAATAAATAACAATAAAAAAAATAAAAATCAAATCTAACAGATAAACAAATTGAAAGATGATGAAATTAAAATAATAATAATTACAATTTCATAAATTATTTCAAATAAAACAAGTAACAATCAAAAAAATGATGATCAAATTTGATAGATAAAAAAATTTCAATTAAAATAATATATAATAAGAGAAAAGCACATAACAATCATAAAAATAAGGACCAAAGTTAATATAAAAATCAAATTAAATCAAATTCTAGGGGTGAAATTGAAAAAAAATAGATTCAAAATAAAATATATAGCAATAAAAAGTTTGAGGATCAAATTTGTTGTAATCAACATATAATATGATATTTCTAAATTTTTCATAACTTCTGAAAAGTGTTTTCCGTCCAAAATAAAAGGAAAACACTTTCTTGAAAATCAAGCCAAATTTTTCTTTGACTGGAAAATGTTTTTCGTTGATCAATTTTTCTAATGACAAATAAACACAAAAAAATTTGGAAAATGATTTTCAAGAAACCACTTTCCTCCAAATAAACGAGGCCTTCATATTTTTAGTTATATATATAAAAGAAATTTGAATTCATGGATTTTATTTTTAATGAATTCATATTTTATGCATATTCTCATCATGCACAAATATATACATGTACAAAAAACAATTTAAGTTATATTGAGATATTTTATACATAACAAATTAAATTTACACATTTTTTATGTTATTATTCATAACAAAAATGAAGGGAAAACACAAAAACTTTAAAGGGATAAACTAAAATTCATCCTAAATTCTTGAAATAAATTATAGTGCTTCCTCAATTTAGCCATTAATTTCATAATATGTTGACACATACTTTTTTCTTTACTTGATGATTTTGACTTGATTGGATTGATAGATAAGTATCATTTTCTATGGTCATGATTGATATTGTTGTGATTTTATTCTCGATTGAGGGTAGAGATATGGGTGATAAAAACAACTCATACCAATTAACACAATTAAAAATACAGCCTACAAAATGCTTTTTCACTAATATTATTTTGATCCTTCAAATTTTTTTAAAATTTTAATTTTGTTCCTATATTTTTTTCTCACAAATACGTTCTTACTTGAAAAATTCTTGTCCTCGTACTTTATAATATATAGAATTTATTTTCTATATTAGAAAGCTTCAATAAGTACCTAGACGTCAACTTTTTTAAACTTAGTCAAAATTACTCAATAAATCCAAATTAAAATTTTTGTTTTCTATAATATCTTATATCTATCATCATGATTTATTTATTTTTATTTCCATAACTTGAACCTTAACAAATAGAAACAAAAAAATTCTCATAATAGATATATGATATTATAAAAAATAATAATTTTATTGAAAAATAATATATCAAGAAAATAAAATAAAAATAAAATGAAAAACACTTCAATAATCTATTATGATAATTCAATCATCATAAAACTAAATTTGTTAATTTAACTCTTTTACAGTAAAAAGTCAACTAATCAACAATCCAAATACAACAAAATCAAAATAATATCAATTATAATCATAAAATGCAATCACATCCATAATTAATCAATTCAATCAAACATAAATCTTTAAATAAAAAAAGTTTAGGAGTTCATTACCAAAAAAAAAAAAAAGTAGGGATTGGGATGTTATTTTGAGATAAAGTTCATTTATTGAGTTTTTGGACACATACCAACATGCTCTAGAGTTTATAGCACTTAATAGACATAAATGAGACCTTTGAAATTAAAGAGAAATATGAAAAATAGAGTCATCACCTAGATCTTTGAAGAGATTAGAAATCGTAAAATATATATTGGTTCCAAAGATTTGAGAAAGTGGTTGGTTATTTTTAAAAAAATAAAAATCATCCTTACTGCATCATTTACAATAAAAGATTACTTTACATGTCTTTAAAATCTATTTTATGTACCATATTAATTGTATAGATTATTTTCTAAACTTATTCACAAGTCATTTATTATTGATGAATATTCATTTAGATAGCATTAGACTCTAAATCAAGAGTCTCGTAATTTGATGATTTCTTTTAGTTTTATTTTTTTTTATATTTCTTAAACTTCATCATCATCATCATTTTAAAAAGTAGAAGTTGAACATAATGCTACATTCAACCAATGTGGCCTGTTTGTTTCTGCGTTTCAAAAGCGCTTTTGACAAAATTTGAAATTTTTTTATTTTTTTATTAACTTCAAATTAATATGTTTTTAGTGTTTTCAAATCATTTTGATGTGCTGATGTCAAAAATGATTTTTAAAAAATAAAAAAACATCATTGGCATGTATTTTGGCACGAAAAGTTATTTGAAAAACAACCGCAACTACACTGCCAAACACACTTAAGTCCTTACATTGAGGAGACTTGTTGGCTTATTATTAACCTCATTTTTTTTTATTAAAAACATCGTGCTAGGCCCAAATAAGTCCCTAAAAACTAGGAAACACATTGGCGCTAACTTTATGAAAATTCATCGATGTTGTTTTTATTTTTTAAATAAATATTTACAAGCAAATACATACATAAAAAGGTGAAAACACAGTTTTACAAGATGAAACAAACATTGATATAAAACCAATAAAAAAATGAAAATAAAATAAAAAAGGCATGAAAGAATAGTAACCAAACATGAATACCAACTTTTGCATTATTTTCAATTATAAATAGTAACTTTCAAGCAAAAACCTAAGGGGAAGAATAAAAGAGAAGGAATAGAGATATGGGCTTATCTTAGAGGTGGTTCTAGACGAGTGTGGAGTTATTGTAGTGGCTACTAGTTATAGGGATGGTGACAGATCTAGAGGTGGTGTGGTTTTCAAGTGGTTTTTCTCGGGATTCTCTCTCTCAAGTTTCATTTGTTTTCTTTTATTTTTCTCTTCCCCTTCTTCTTGTGATGAGAATCATCAAGCAACACCACGTGATTCATTACATGTGTCAATTGAGTCTATTATAAAGTCGAGAGCTGAAAAGATTAAAGAAACATTAAATGGGATAACTCAAGATATTTAAGTCTTATTTCCTACAAGACTTACGAATTCAACTTGTATTCCTACTTACATGCAGATTGGGCTTATTTTCTAATATTTAATTTTATGTTAATTGGAATAACTTCAAATCTGACCCTTGAGACCAGACTTAAGTTTTTTCAAAAGATTCTAAAGGTCTTGTTTCATATATACTTAAAATTGTATAGTGATTAGACACTTGGAATCATTACAATAAGGTTTATAAATTATGTTTGAGATTCACAATATTTTCCTAATTGATTTAAGAATTTTTTTATTTTGTTTAAAAAATTTTGCTAATTTTTTAGCCTTATTTAAGACATTTTATTTAGTATAAATAGAGTTATTTAGCTTGCATTTAGGGAGACAGATTATATGTGAAAGTTTGCTTTTAGACTTGGTTTTTCATGGAACTTTAAGAACTTATCAAATATTAATTCTTTGTGGCATTCATCCTTATACCTTCGGTTCATGGTTTGTTATAATTAATGGTTTAGGGTTCTTAACCTTATACCTTCGGTTCTTAGTTCTTTATAATTAATGGGATGAAATTTTCATTCAATAACTACATTGTTTTGGTTTAGGTAATCATTAGGTCGAGTTCTTTTTAACTTGATTTTAGCTTTCTTGGTTTGATTAAATCTATATTGATTATGAGTGAAATGAATCAACATTGTTTTGGTATTTTTTTTTTGTTTCAGGTGAAATGAATCATTTCATTAAAGGGAGCGAAATACACCGCAATTTAATGAAACAACTTTGTTTTGACTTAAAAATAATTTACATGTTTTTAAAGAATTCCGTTAATCTCTCTAACTTTTTAAATTTGGTTGTTGGATCTTTATTTTTTTTATTTATTATTTTTAGTCAATTTCAACTATTTTTTCTTAATATTTCTTCTCAATTTCATCCATGATTGCATTAAAATAGTCCTTGTATTTTTAATTCTTAGCCTTTTAATTTTCAATTATTTAGCAAATTTCAATTGTTTTCTTAATATTTCTTCTCAATTTTGTCTTTGGTTATATTAAAATGGTCCTTGCATTTTGTTACCTTTTCCAATTCAGTACCTAACTTTCTGATTTTTTAATTATTTAGCCAATTTAAAACCTTTTCTTGATATTTATTTTCAATTTCATCCCTAATTACATTTCTTCTTCTTTTTTCTTTATCATCTTTCCATTTTTTTTGCTTGAATATATATATATATATATATATATATATATGCTCTTTTTTTTATTGACATGCATATATTTTTTTTATATTTGAAAGAGGTCAGGTGGGTTATGATAAAGTTGATCAAATTCAATTATATTAATACCACTAATTAATGAAATAGAGTAGCAACGATAAAATATAAATTACAAAGTTGTTATTAAAATAAAAATATATCATAAAGACCTTTTAAACATAAACATATATTATAAAAGTATAAAAACATATTTAAGCATTAATCATTTCATTTGGGAAGCCTTATATGTGATAACCTATGTCTACTTTTTAAATATAGTACATAAAAATATATTTTTCTTAAATTAGTTAACTAATTACAACTCCATTGAAATCTATCAATATACATTATATATTATATCATTCATTAATCATACCCTTTTATAAAAAATATTAACCAATTGTAACATTTTATTTGTTTTTATTTTTTTAACATACCTAACTACTATATTCATAAAAATTAATAGTCATGCCTGAAACATTTGATAATTTTAATATGAATGATATGAATCTTGTGGACATAAAAATCTAGAAACCTACAGTCAAATCGATCCTTTCCAAAAAAGCAAAATTCAAGCTTGTGATTGAGCTTGATATAATGATAACTTGTATTGAGGCACCAAGACTATAAGTAATTAAACCCCTACCCAATACCTATAAAGAGACATGAATGAGAAGTATAGAAAACATCCTGAAGCTTGGTTAGTTATTTGATAAGTCAAAGTAGTTCCATAGGGAACCAATAATAAAAGCAAACTCTCACATACAAGATTTATTTTTGAAGAATTAATCCATCTCTTATTAGTTTTTTTTTTATAAAAAAACTCAAATACATGCTAAATAACCTATTTATACTAGGTAAAACATCTTAAATAATGCTGAAAAAATAAAAAAAAGCTTTACATAAAATAAAAAAATAATCCTAAATCAACTTGGAAACTAGTACAATTCCTATATAGTAGTAGCTTTTAAACCTTATCACAAGGCCCTTTTGATCTCTGATCATTATAAAATTTTAATAGTTTATAAAACAAGGCATCTGAAATCATCTAGAAAAATTTTAGCCTAATTTAACATTTAAATTAAAAAATTTACTTGATAGATTAAAACTATGCATTTGAAAAATAAGTCCAAAACTGCTTCTAGTGTCTTTGAATGATAAGGAAATTTTACAATGGAAAATTACACAGAACAAAAAGAAACACAAATTGTTGATATGGAAACCCTTCTAAAATATAATCTAAATTTTTGCCACCAGTATTTTCTTTGTAAAAAAAGAATCCTTGCTAAATAAGAAATCCACAAATTATAAGAAAACAAAAAACAAAACTTGTAAAACAACTTTTGGCCTGACTTTAAACATGTTGTTCTCTCTCGCCTGGTTAAATTATTGGGTTTATTGTATATGAATGAAAAGTTTGACATGTTTAATTTCCAACCCAACTATAATCACAATAAAAATCTACATGTAGATCTAGATACGGACCAAACAATGTACGAAGAACTTGTCTAATAAGTTTGTAACTTATTAATCTAAATATCTAGAATCAACCCAATCAATTCCTCTTGGATCATTTTATTTTTAGACATTGTAATAGGCCCAATTTCTACCTTTAATGTATCTTTTAGTAATGCTCGCTGATTCACATCATCCCCCCTCTCCTAAAAAAGATTTGACGAATCGTTACCTTGTTTGGATGTTGACTCGCTTTTAGAAAACATATTAACCTGCTTTTATGATTTGATTTTCCTTTTCTTTTAATTAATTTATTTAAATTGTAAAAAACCAGATGACAAAATATCTTTTTTTTAACATTTATTGCATCTAGATTCTAGATGCGATAATGAAGAAATAACATAAAAACTAAAAGATAAAAGAACATAATTTAATTTTAGAACCGTTCTATGATACCCTATTAATATAAATATCTAAAAACCTAAGGTCAAATTAAACCTTCCCAAGAAAGCTAAATCTAAGCTTGTGATTGAGTTTGCAACAATAATAACCTATATCGAGGCACCAAAACTATAAGTAACTGAACTCCAACCCAATTTCAATAAAGAGATAAGAACAAGAAGTATAGAAGATATCATGATGCTTGGTTAATTATTTGATAAGTTAAAGTAGTTCTATGGGGAATTGAAAGTAAGAGCAAACTCTCACACATAAGTTTTGTTTCTAAATAATCAATCAATCTTTTATTTATTTTTTAAATCTAAATACAAGCTAAATAACCCTATTTATACCAGGTAAAAAATCCCATAATGTTGGAAGAATAATAAAAGAGTTCTAAATAAAACAGGAAGAAAAACCTAAATCACCTAGGAAACTAAAACAATTCTTATATAGTAGCTTATGAACATTATCTTAAAGCCTTCTCTTATTTTGATGCTTATGAAATTTTAACCTTATATAAAACAAGTCCTTTGAAATCATCTGGTAAAATTTCAACCCAATATAATGGTTCTATTGAAAATTATGCTTGATAGAGTAAAACTATATATTAGGAAAAATAAGTCCAAAATTGCTTTTAATGTCCTTGAATGATAAGAAAACTTTACCAATGAGAAATTACACAGAATTAAAAAAAACATAACTTGTTGAGATGGAAACCCTTTCAAAATATAATCTATTTCTGCCACCTGTATTTTTTTGTAGAAAAAGAATCCTTGGTAAATAAAAAATCTACAAATCATAAGAAAATAAATAGTCAAACCTATACAACAACCTTTAGCCTAAATTTAAACATGTCGTTGTCTCTTATATAGATGAATTGATGGTCTACCATTTATGGATGTAAATATTGAGATGTCTAGTTTCCAACCCAACTTGAATTACAGCAAAATTCTACTTATAGCTCCAAATATGGACAAAACAATGCATAAGGGTCTAGTCCAATATATCTGCAACTTGTTAACATAAATATCTAGAATCAGGCCAATCAAAATCATAGAAAACATTCTACTTATAGCTTTAGATATAGACCAAACAATACATAAGGGTATAGTCCAATAGATTTGCAACTTGTTAGCTAATTAATATTTAAATGCATTTTCATCAATGTTTTATATTATCATATTACACTTAAAGTATCATTAAATGCCCTAACTTGAGCATGTTTTATAATAACAAGTCCGATAATATAAAATATCTTTAATTTATGGTAAATGCTCATTTTAAATGCAGGAATATCTTATAATTTAAAGGATTGATTGATGTGTTTAATTATTGAAGTTGAGAAGATAAAGAAAGGGCTAAGCCTAGAGAAGAGATACTGATTTAATTCAAACTGGAACACCATTTGGTTATTAGGTCATAACTGGAGTTGTAGACCTTGGATTTAGGTTTGGATTATCTTGATGGAAAGCTAAGATATAGGCCTAAAACATTCGTGAAGAGTCCAAGATTCAAAACTGTCGTTTTCAAGCTCAAATCGTAGTAACAAAAGAGAAGTCTGAATATGTCCTACAGGTCAGACACTGATGCTCATTTTAAATGCAGGAATATCTCATAATTTAAAGGATTGATTGATGTGTTTAACTATTGAAGTTGAGAAGATAAAGTAACCCATCCAATGGTATTTAACATCCAGAAAACCGCCAAATAAAATGCGTCCCAAGTCGAAATATCACAAGTACCGCCTCGTCCCAGACCATCGCAAGGAAAACTATAACCAAAATCCTTTTTATCTGGCATTAACTTAGAACCACGCGCATCTAAAGCACCTTTTACTAAGATCAATGTAGTTGTATGTAAACCTAGAGCAATAGCATGAT
>Ga0325410_1007997_pt1 | contig 11490 bp, 15 predicted proteins | sample PopdelMetagenome_16_FD_206182 | JGI IMG/M metagenome (GOLD analysis project Ga0325410, IMG submission 206182) | Populus deltoides microbial communities from Bellville, Georgia, United States - Xylem-PdIQD-R3 | ecosystem: Host-associated > Plants > Phyllosphere > Stem > Wood/Secondary xylem... | reverse complement strand
AGAGCAGCAAATACGTGAGGAACATCAATGGCTGGAGGTATTGTTTCCTTGTTATTAAGACTTACGATTCTGTTATAAACATATTTATTCCGCATCATAGAATCGTTAGTTAAGTTTTCACAGTATGCAAGCTAGTGGTGTAGCTATCAAAATTTAGGTACGTGAACAGCTATAGAAGTGAGTGGCAGTATACGTGCCAGCAGATCAAAAAGCTTTCAAGAATTGAAATATAAGCTATCGTTTCAGTGAATATATATATTCGTTAAATACGTATATTTTACAATTTGGAAATTAAACCGAAACAATTAATCTGTGAAAAAGAATATCGATTTATAGTACTTATAAATCTAACTGTTTAAAGTATATTAAGAATACTATCAAACTTGCGATGTCTAAAATAATAAATATAAATTATTATTTCTACATTAATTAATGAATATTAATGTTTTTAATTAACTTAAAATAATAATTTCTCCACCCATTAAAATTATTTTTAAGAAGAATTTACAATCATCATAAAAAAAGATAATTCATTGTTGAGAAAATAATATAATTAAATTATAATTCACACGGTAGCTAAATTATTTCTTTAAATATATTTTATAGTAATATAAATAATTAACAGTTTAGATTTGATGGTGAAAATGAAGTTAGTTTAAATTAACAGTTTAGATCTAAATGTAAAAATGAAGGATGGAATTACGAAGTATTTAAATGGATATTTATGAAAAAACTTAACTTTATACTATTTATGTCTTTGTCTTCTCTGTTTCTCATGGATGGAAAATACATTAAAACTATTTTTTGTCTCCATTTTCATAAACAAACGTGTTTTTATCCTAATTGTTTCTGTTTATTATTTTTAAAAAAAGTCAACTACGTCAATTCACCCTCATTTTACACGACCTTGTTTCAGGATCTAAACAATCCAATCACCTCCTCCTCTTCATCTATACACTACTGATCTCTTCTTCGTTTACTATGAAGCTTTGGTACAGCACTTATTCACTTGCAGAAGAGGGAGACTTGCTTTGATTTATGTACCGAAGCAAAACAGTGATTGGTTATTGATTCAAGAGAAGCAATACAGTGAGAGAGAAACTTCGCCTTTGAATCATCGTTATTGCTCCTTTTAAAGTCAACCCCCCCTCCTCTCTAAAGTCTAACCTAGACCCACCGGGCCATCAACTTCCCGTGAACAGACCTAGTTTTCGGAACTAAATACGGCCCAAGGCTTTAAAAGCCCAAGACCAATATCTATTTGGTACAATGGAGATCTACGTCAACGTACAACCCAATTGAATCGCATTTTAGCTCGTCGAATCAAGGAGGAAGAAACACAGACCCGTTTTTCACCGATCCACAAAAGAACACTCTCTCTCTCTCTGGTTTCTGATCTTGAGACCTCCGATCTAGGGCACCATGGCTGCTGCCAATGCCCCAATCACCATGAAAGAGGCTCTAACGGTAATATCCTCAACATTCTCTCTTTAGATCTCGTGATTCCACTACATTTTTTTTTGAAATACAAGTCTTCGTGCTGATTTTTATTTCGTTTGATTTGTTGTTGAATTGTTAGTTGCCGAGCCTCGGTATCAACCCCCAGTTCATAAACTTTACGCATGTGACTATGGAATCAGAGAAGTACATATGCATCAGAGAAACGTCGCCACAGAACAGCGTGGTTATTGTCGACATGAACATGCCTATGCAGCCTCTAAGAAGGCCTATCACTGCCGATTCCGCCTTGATGAATCCTAATTCTCGAATTCTCGCTCTCAAAGGTATTTTTGTAACACATAATGCAATCATTTTTTCCTATCTAAATTGATCTGCTTTTTTTCCTGTGAATAAAAGAGAACTGTATTTGTTATTTGTTAATAATTGCAATAATAGAAATAATTGTGGCCTTAATCCTTATCTAATGGTTGATGAATCTCGGTGTTTTGATTCGAAGCTCAACTGTCGGGAACTACTCAGGATCATTTGCAGATATTTAATATAGAACTGAAAGCGAAAGTGAAATCTCATCAAATGCCTGAGCAGGTTTCTATGTTTGAAATATTGATTTGATCTCCTACTTAACTTTTAGAATGCCTGTCTAAATTGTGGTATTCATGGTGTGTATGTGCTATAGGTTGTGTTTTGGAAGTGGATTAGCCCTAAGATGCTGGCCCTGGTAACTCAGACTTCAGTTTATCACTGGTCAATTGAAGGCAAGCATTTTGTATCTTTCATGTTCTCAAGATTTTGCGACTTTCTTGTTTTTATTCCTCTTGTTTATGATTTTATCATACTTGCAGGTGATTCGGAGCCTGTGAAGATGTTTGATAGAACAGCTAATCTACAAGGTAATCAGATAATCAACTATCGATGTGATCCTTCAGAAAAGTGGCTGGTCCTCATTGGAATTGCTCAAGGTCCGCCAGAGGTGTGTCCTGCAGGCTTCTCCTATTTGCATTTAGCAATTTATTAATTAATGTATTCATGATAGCATAATTCATGTTAGTGGCTCCATTGAGTTTTGCCATGTTATAAGAATTTATAAGTTGGATTTTAGTTAGCAAAATGGCTGTTAGGTGCTTCACATGCTTTCTTGGTAAATTTTGATTTGCAAACTTACTGCACTCATGCCCTTTTTTTATGCTAAAATTGGATGCTTCTGATGCGAAATTTTTTCTTGGACTTGGGCAAATAATATTTTGGGCTCTCAACTTATTTGTCTCTTTTTTTGTTGTTTGCCCTGCTCACTTCTTATAAATTGTATGGAAAACATGGCATTCTCTCATTGCATTGGGAACTATTTAGCGATGATATACTATGTTTGTTGTTAAAACATTTCTACGTGTAAAAGATTTGGTTGCTTGCACATTTCCTTAGACCGAAGTGGCTAGAAGCTTCACTTTTTGATAATTTGATACTTTCCAGAATAATGCACTGTTTTATGCCTAACTTATCTTGCTTATGAGAACTGCCTTGGTTAAATGTCTCCTCGTTTATGACTTTGAACACAGTTTTCCTCTAGTGTATACATGAGAGCTTGCATGTTTCCCATCAGACAGCAGTTTGTTGTGTTTGAATGTTGTCCATAATAGGTAGAAACTCATTTGGACCATGGTTTTTATTAGTACTAAATTTGTTGGCCCTGCTTTTTACTTTAAGTTGCTCCTATAGTGTCAAGACATTGTGGTTATTTATAGCGCTTCTCCTTCTTCTTTCTCTTACTGTAGACAGGCAAGAATGTTATTAAAAGTATGATTGCCCAGTCTTTAATCTGTTAATTTACAGTAACCATTTGTATTTTGCTTGTTCTTTTCCCAGTTTTTTTTTGGTGTATTAAGTATGGCAATTACTATGTAAGATGACATATTTTGTCTTCTCCTTTGTTTTCAAGCTTACATATTTATTTTTTAGATTGTGAAACGTTCCTTTATGATCGGTATTGCACCTACCTAGATGATTGCAGAGTTTTAAATTTCTTCCAGAGATTTCAACAGCGTTAATAATATCTAATATTTGTTGCAGAGGCCACAATTGGTCAAAGGGAATATGCAGCTTTTCTCTGTGGATCAGCAGCGTAGTCAGGCTCTTGAAGCACATGCTGCGTCATTTGCCACATTTAAAGTGTGATGTTAATCCTGAATTTTGTTTCATTTTGTGGATTCTATTTTTTAAATAGTAATTTTCTAATCTATTTGCTCCCAGTATTGTTATTTAATTATACTTGTTTGCTTCTTTTCCAGGTTGCAGGAAATGAAAGCCCTTCAACCCTTATCTCTTTTGCATCAAGGTCGTTTAATGCTGGACAACTAACATCAAAGTTGCATGTTATTGAACTTGGTGCTGTGCCAGGTCATTTACTTTTCTTTGGCTTCTCTAGCCATATGCACATCATATGCAGTGTAATTGTGTCTTGGTTTCATTTGTTTGCTTTTATGCTGTCTCAAAGGAAGTTTTTGTGCTTGGTGATACTAGAAGCATGTTGCTATGACTTTTCATACTGGCTTTCGGTGAAATCTGTTGTGTACTGATTGTGCTATTGTCTATCAGGCAAACCTTCATTTACCAAGAAGCAAGCAGACCTGTTCTTTCCACCAGACTTTGCTGATGATTTTCCTGTGTCAATGCAGGTAAAGCATTTTTTTTTTTTATCAGGATTAGTAGTGCTCCTGATAGGTTCACCGAAAGCTAAAATTTGTTTATTTTTATTTTTATTTTGTGACAGATATCCCAAAAGTATGGCTTAATATATGCGATCACAAAGCAAGGACTTCTATTTGTTTATGACTTAGAGACTGCCAGCGCAATTTATAGAAATCGAATCAGTCCAGATCCTATATTTTTGACTACTGATGCTTCTTCAGTAGGTGGCTTCTATGCTGTCAATAGGAGAGGACAGGTTTTGCTTGCCACTGTAAATGAAGCAACTATTGTGCCTTTTGTTAGTGGCCAGGTTTGCTTCCTGCATTTTTACCATTTCTGTTATGTTTTGCTATTATAGCGAAGAGGACCAAGTATCTTAAATCATTGTTTGGTGGTTTGGCAGTTAAACAATCTTGAACTTGCTGTTAATCTTGCCAAAAGAGGAAATCTTCCTGGAGCTGAGAATCTGGTAAGAGCGCAGGCACACACTTGTGTGTGTGTGTGTGTGTGTGTGTGTGTGTGTGTGTGTGTTCATTTGTTAACTCCGCCGATCTTTGGAGTCAATCCTACCCTTGCCTTTGTTTTTATGTTCTTGTGATCATTTGATATAACATCTATTCATTATTTTTTGCTTAACATTGAATAGATAATTATTTCTAACTCGGCACAGGTTGAAAGTTCTCCCTGCACTGGAGAAAAACTAAAGACTGAAACATTTCATAATATAAATCACAAGAAACATGGTGTATTCTATTTAAGAGTTAAAAAACATTATTCTACCTTCAAGAAATAAAACTCTGTGCAACATTAGATTCTATCCTATGGATTGTTGGGTCTAACAACAGAACATTTTAAACTTGAATATGGTAGAAAAGCATCCCACTTCTATTTTGAAATTTCCATGGAAGGTAATTTATGATGGTTTCTTAAAGTTGACATTATTTTATTTTATTTTATTTCAGTTTACCTTGAAAAATACCATGGGCTGACTTGAAAATTTACCATGCATGCTTTAATTGGTTTATGCCTGTGCACATGGTATGGTGTGTGTCCAGTTTCTTCCATGAAACATCATTGGTGTCTCTTTCAGGTTGTCCAGCGGTTTCAAGAATTATTTTCTCAATCAAAGTATAAGGAGGCCGCTGAACTTGCCGCAGAATCTCCACAAGGAATCCTCCGAACTCCTGATACTGTTGCAAAATTCCAGGTTTTTTTAGTGCAAAGTTTTCGTTGTTTTTACTTTTTTTATTTCTTTGTTTCTTTATCTATGAAGATACAGTGATTTCAAGGTCCTGAATTTCTAGTTTTTTTTCATGTGCTACAGAGCGTTCCAGTTCAAGCTGGGCAAACACCACCATTGTTGCAGTACTTTGGAACTCTGTTGACTAGAGGAAAGCTTAATGCTTTTGAATCATTGGAATTATCACGTCTTGTTGTAAATCAGAATAAGAAAAATCTTCTGGAGAACTGGTTGGCTGAGGACAAGCTTGAATGCACTGAAGAGCTTGGAGATCTTGTGAAGGTCAGTTATACTTATCATTGCTGGTGATGATCAGTTTCTTCTTTTAATAGCAAAAAAATGGACTATTTATTCATTTATTCTTTTAACTTTTATCTAATATTTGTCCAACACGCTACTAAATGACTTGATAATACTGATATGGCATTGAGAGACCTCCCCGGGGTCTAACAATTCTTCCTGATATCAATACTGGTAAATATGGTATTTAGGCTGGGCATGCAAACCTTGTGGGCCATCTGGGTCGCTGTTGGGGTAGGGTTTACTTGATGTAAACAACTTGGATATGTTTAACTTGACATGGATATAATTTTCTGCTTTGTCTATGTTGTTAATGCATATTATTTTTCATCTTTCTGATATCATAAACATATTTTCATTGCAGACCGTTGATAATGACCTTGCATTGAAGATATATATCAAAGCCAGGGCAACTCCAAAAGTTGTTGCAGCATTTGCTGAGAGGAGGGAGTTTGACAAGATTCTTATATACTCAAAGCAGGTAAAGCAATCACATGCTCGTTCATTAAATTCTGTTGTTCATATGCTGCCAAGTTCCAAATTAAGTAATGTTGAGAATTCAATATTTTGAGTTAGCTACTAGTTATTTTTTGGGTGCTGATGATTTATATTTTTATTTCACTGGTATAGGTTGGCTACAACCCTGATTATTTGTTCCTCCTCCAAACAATATTGCGGACAGACCCTCAGGTTCGTAAACTCTCAGTTCATTATTTTTAGTTGCACTCACACACACAATCAGGTGTTCGTATACACATGTTTCAACCAAGAATGCAATGGCTGATGGTTCTCTTATTTTGTTTAAGTTTTGTTAGCATTCACCTTCGTTTCAACTTTCTGGATTGCAGGCTGCCGTTAATTTTGCTCTAATGATGTCTCAAATGGAGGGAGGTTGCCCAGTTGATTACAACACAATAACTGATCTATTCCTTCAGGTTTTACTGTTTTATTATTTTTAAGCACAAAATAATTCAAATATGTGCAAAAAAGTTCCTTTATACCTACTGGCCATTTTATTTTTCCTAATATTATTATTGTTGTTTTTCAGAGGAATTTGATCCGCGAGGCAACAGCTTTTTTGTTGGATGTTCTGAAGCCAAATTTGCCTGAGCATGGATACCTTCAAACTAAGGTCAACACCCCTTTTTTGCTCCCTTAAATTATTTTGTATAATTGAAATAACTATTGATGGCTTAACAGTTTGCGTGTTCATATCTACTCAGGTTTTGGAGATCAATCTTGTGACATTTCCAAATGTTGCAGATGCTATATTAGCTAATGGTATGTTTAGTCACTATGATCGCCCGCGTATTGGCCAACTATGTGAAAAAGCTGGGTTGTATATTCGAGCACTTCAGGTAAAATGCCTTCTCAATTCTTAAGTAAAACCTTTTAGCTTAAGAATTTCACTATTTCCTGTGCTAACAATATTTTTCATATAATGCAGCACTATACTGAGTTGCCTGATATTAAACGTGTTATTGTGAACACACATGCCATTGAGCCTCAGGTTTGTGCATGATGCATAAACAAGTTTGTCCCAAGTGAATGTAACATTATTCCTAAATGTTAATGTTGCTTCTTTTCAGGCTCTTGTCGAGTTCTTTGGTACTCTTTCTCGAGAATGGGCTCTTGACTGTATGAAAGATCTACTTCTTGTCAACCTGAGGGGCAACCTTCAGATTATTGTGCAGGTAGAGTACCGTTTAGAAGCAATCACTAATACTACCTTTTCTTTTGGGGCTAATAGGCATCTCTCTATGCAGACTGCCAAAGAATACTGTGAGCAATTGGGTGTGGATGCATGCATAAAGCTCTTTGAGCAGTTTAAGTCATATGAAGGACTGTATTTCTTTTTGGGTTCATATTTGAGCTCTAGGTACACCTTTTTTGATAACTTGGATTCTCTTATCCAAAAGAGAATGATTTTGATTGTTAACTTATATGCTGCAACTTCTTATTTTTACTTCTTTGCTTTCTGCGTAGTGAGGATCCTGAAATCCACTTCAAGTACATTGAAGCAGCTGCTAAAACTGGGCAGATTAAGGAGGTAGAACGTGTGACACGTGAATCGAACTTCTATGATGCTGAAAAGACGAAGAACTTTTTAATGGAAGCCAAGCTTCCAGATGCACGTCCACTGATCAATGTCTGTGATCGTTTTGGTTTTGTCCCAGACCTTACCCACTATCTGTTTGTAAACAATATGCTTCGCTATATTGAGGGTTATGTTCAAAAGGTAATTTTTTTCTTAGTTTTATTTTAATGTTTCGTGTCTTTGTATTGCCAAAATCATTCTTAAGTGGTAATACAGTCCCAGTTTACAGTTTCCCCTGGTTCTTTTGTTTAATAGGTCAATCCAGGAAATGCTCCTTTAGTTGTAGGACAACTGCTTGATGATGAATGCGCTGAAGATTTCATTAAAGGCCTTATTCTGTCTGTTCGTTCTCTTCTGCCAGTTGAGCCCTTGGTGGAGGAGTGTGAGAAGAGGTTTGTTGTTTTTCAGAATGTGATGTTCAATCATCCATTGTTATTGCCACTTCACTTAGTATTTTCTTCGCAGGAATCGTCTCCGCTTGCTCACTCAGTTCTTGGAGCATCTAGTCAGTGAGGGAAGTCAAGATGTGCATGTTCACAATGCTCTTGGTAAAATCATTATTGAAAGTGGTGACAATCCAGAGCATTTTCTTACTACCAACCCATATTACGATTCACGTGTTGTTGGTAAATATTGTGAGAAGCGCGATCCCACCCTTGCTGTTGTTGCCTACCGAAGAGGACAGTGTGATGATGAATTAATCAATGTCACAAACAAGAATTCATTGTTCAAACTGCAGGCCAGGTATGCATATTGTTCATCAGTAAGTGGTCATGGCTCATTATGTGCATAGATTTGTTTCCTTCTGCTGATTGCCCAATGGTTTCATTCAGATATGTTGTAGAACGGATGGATGGTGATCTCTGGGATAAAGCCCTTAGTCCTGATAATGAGTATAGAAGGCAGTTGATTGATCAGGTTGTATCGACTGCTTTGCCTGAAAGCAAGAGTCCTGATCAAGTTTCAGCAGCTGTTAAAGCTTTCATGACAGCCGATCTTCCACATGAACTGATTGAACTTCTTGAAAAGATAGTTCTTCAAAATTCTGCTTTCAGTGGGAATTTCAATCTGCAAAACCTGCTCATCTTGACTGCCATCAAGGCTGATCCATCAAGAGTTATGGATTACGTTAATAGGCTAGACAACTTTGATGGACCTGCAATTGGGGAGGTGGCTGTGGAAGCTCAGTTGTATGAAGAAGCATTTGCCATTTTCAAGAAGTTCAATCTTAATGTTCAGGCCGTCAATGTCCTGCTGGATAATATTCATAGCATTGATCGAGCTGTGGAGTTTGCATTCCGTGTGGAAGAAGAAGCTGTCTGGAGCCAAGTGGCCAAGGCCCAACTGCGAGAGGGGCTAGTAAGTGAAGCAATTGAGTCCTTTATCCGTGCAGATGATGCTACTCAATTCTTGGAAGTCATAAAGGCAGCTGAGGATGCAAATGTATATCATGACTTGGTGAAGTACCTTCTAATGGTGAGGCAAAAGTCAAAGGAGCCCAAGGTTGACAGTGAGCTCATATATGCATATGGTAAAATTGATCAACTGGGTGAAATTGAAGAATTTATTCTCATGCCTAATGTTGCTAATCTCCAAAATGTTGGAGATCGTTTGTATGACGAAGCCCTGTATGAGGCAGCAAAGATTATATTTAGATTTATTAGTAACTGGGCAAAGCTAGCTGTCACACATGTTAAGCTAAAAGAGTTTCAAAGTGCTGTTGACGCAGCTCGAAAAGCAAACAGCTCGAAAACATGGAAAGAAGTCTGCTTTGCTTGTGTTGATTCTGAGGAATTCCGCTTGGCTCAGATATGCGGTCTCAACATTATCATACAGGTGGTTATTTTTTAATCCTTTCTCCTGTTTCATTCTGTCTGATATCAATGTCTTGAGCATAATTTGTTATGATGATGGTTCCTTATACGGACCTTGAACTTTTTGGCTCCTGATTATTTTTTCCTTAAATCTTCATCTTTTGCTGTTAATGAGAGTGACACAGGTAGACAATGAATTTCTGTTCTTAGATGTAAGTATTCTAGTGCTCATAAATTCTGATTCCTGTTTTTTCTGTCATTAAAGGTTGATGATTTGGAAGAGGTCAGTGAGTATTACCAGAACAGGGGATGCTTTAGCGAGCTCATCTCTTTAATGGAAAGTGGGCTTGGTTTGGAGCGTGCACATATGGGCATCTTCACTGAGTTGGGAGTTTTATATGCGAGATACCGCCCTGAGAAGCTTATGGAGCACATCAAGTTGTTCTCAACTCGCCTCAACATCCCCAAGCTAATACGTGCTTGTGATGAACAACAGCATTGGAAGGAACTGACATATTTATACATCCAATATGATGAATTTGACAATGCTGCAACCACTATAATGAACCACTCTCCAGAAGCATGGGACCACATGCAATTCAAAGATGTTGTAGTGAAAGTTGCAAATGTTGAGCTCTACTACAAGGCTGTGCACTTTTACTTGCAAGAGCATCCAGACCTAATCAATGATCTTCTTAATGTGATTGCACTTCGTGTTGACCATACTCGAGTAGTGGACATAATGCGAAAGGTACACTTTGTCATTTATCGTGTTATGTTTCTGTTGCTTCCACTTTTCTTGGAGAGTTGGTGTCTAGGGAGAGTTTTGTCTGTAATATCTTATTCACATCTGCAATTGTATGAGTTTCAGGCTGGTCATCTCCGTCTCATTAAGCCATACATGGTTGCTGTTCAGAGCAACAATGTCTCTGCTGTGAATGAAGCATTGAATGAAATTTATATTGAGGAGGAGGACTATGACAGACTTCATGAATCTATTGAGTTGCATGATAACTTTGACCAGATAGGCCTTGCACAGAAGGTTAGTTTAAATTTCAAAGAATGACTGTAAGTCCTAAAGGTTGATTTTTTATTTACAAGTGTTAATAATGTGTTTGAGCAGATTGAGAAACATGAGCTTCTTGAGATGAGACGTGTTGCTTCTCATATATACAAGAAAGCAGGAAGGTGGAAGCAGTCAATTGCTTTGTCGAAGAAAGACAATCTTTACAAAGATTGTATGGAAACTTGTTCACAGTCTGGTGATCGTGAACTTTCAGAGGAGTTGCTTGTCTATTTCATCGAGCAGGTTTGTTTTCTCTAGTTCTTCTCTCCCTATCTCTTCTCTCTCCCCATCTCTCTCTGTTTGTGTGTGTATAGCAATTCCCCACACTTTGCATCTTAGTGCCTTGCAAAAGCTTCCTATCTTGAAGTCCCTGTGCACTATCGACTATCCCCTTGCTCCTCACAATCTCTCTTATTTTCCACTGGATTTTTTCTTATTTTTGTCTAATTCGATTCTGATGTGTGTTAAAACAAGATTGCTTTTAGTCTTTCTTCTTATGTCTTTTCAAGTATTAAGCCATTGGATGATATAAATTTCAGACTGCAGTATTTTTAAAGATTCTATCATGCAGTCCTCTTTTGAAAAAGAAAAAAGAAACCCCTGAAACACACGTGAGAATTTTGTTTTGCTGGATTGTTTGGTCAAATTGGGAGATCTGCATTGATGATCTTGTTTAATGCTGGTGCAGGGAAAGAAAGAGTGCTTTGCAGCTGCCCTCTTTGTTTGTTATGATTTGATCCGACCAGATGTTGCTATGGAGCTGGCTTGGATGAACAATATGATTGATTTTGCTTTCCCATATCTCTTGCAGGTAGTCTTTATGCGCCCC
>Ga0325410_1007996_pt1 | contig 11490 bp, 9 predicted proteins | sample PopdelMetagenome_16_FD_206182 | JGI IMG/M metagenome (GOLD analysis project Ga0325410, IMG submission 206182) | Populus deltoides microbial communities from Bellville, Georgia, United States - Xylem-PdIQD-R3 | ecosystem: Host-associated > Plants > Phyllosphere > Stem > Wood/Secondary xylem... | reverse complement strand
ATATCCCCCCACCCCACACACACACACACACACACACACACACACACACACACACACACACACACACACACACACACACACAAACAAAAAGTTAGCCGTATCTAATTGGATATATTAATTATATTAATTTCAGTGGAGATACCGATGGTAGAATTCCTGTGACTGCAACTAGATACACATTAAACAAGCTAGGATTGAACACTATTGAAGAATGGACTCCATGGTACGATGGAAAACAGGTAATTATCGTTGATCTCTTTAGATTAGTGATAGTTAATTATTCGATTAATGAATAAAATCAAGTTGTAATGATCTCTCTTTTTTATTCCATGAAATTAAATCATGCTATAAATTGCTGTTGAGCTCAGAATATGGGATTTTGTAGGTTGCTGGGTGGACAATTGTGTACGATGGGCTAACTTTTGTCACGATAAGAGGGGCTGGCCACCAAGTACCAACGTTTAAGCCCAAACAGTCCCTTACCTTCATTAAGCACTTCTTGGAAAATAAGAAATTGTCCTCTAAAGCATTTTAGTAGTATCTCTTTCTTTTTTCTTTTTTTTAACGTGGGTGTCCAAGTTAACTTGCGCGTACCTCGACTAATCCCACAGATCTTGAATTTAACGACCATGTAAGCCTCCAATGATCATTATATTAGCAACCACAAGGCTCAAACTTAAAACTACAGGGAAGCAAATCTCTTGGTCACAAGTTCTTATTACTGGACTACCTATACCTTCTAAATGGTTAGTATCTCTTGTTTCTTCTTCTTCTTCTTCTTCTTCTTCTTTCTTGCCTATTTGGACTGGTAGTACAATTATAATTATTACCACATCCTTCTTCTCCTTCAGATGAAGGAAAAGAGTTTAATGCTGAAAATGTTGATCGAAATTCCCTTTAAGAAATTACCCTAAAACTCATTTCACATACCAGCCCGATTTAACACCTGTCACTGACTTTGAAATTAATTTTTCACAAGATTTCATGTTAATCTCGGTAATTTAAAATATATATATATATATATTGGCCCTTTGAATTAATATCTTTCACAAACAAGTCCTCAAATTGAGTTCTGGTCCATTTTTTGGAGAGAAAAAAAAACATTTTAGTTTTTATGTAAGCGTCTTTTTCTTTTTTTTTCTTTTTTTACAATCAAGTGGCTTCATGTAAAAACATTTTAAAAAAAACATTATCATCATTTAATTTCATCTCCATTATTATCTTATTATCTGTATCATTTATTAATATATTATAATTATCTCGCTCTTATATTATTATGACCACTTCCATTATATTATTACATCAATTACGAGCATCACTATTTACAAATAAAATAATGATTAAGTATAACTCTAAAAGGCTTGGGTTTTTTTTACTATGCAAGGCTCAACTGTCCATTCTCACACATATTATTGTGAATGAGCTATGTAAAAAAATTTTACTTTTAATTTGATTCTTAAATTTTATTTTCGATAATTTAGTACTAATTGAAGACCAATTAATTTTGATTTTTTATAAAAATAAAAAAGGTGTCAAATATAGATGGCGTGGTATAAATTTCATAAAAAATGCATTTTGATCTTTAAACTTTAAAAATCACGCAAATTATATAGTTTTAGTACCTCAAATTTTTTTCTATTCAATTTTAATATGACATCGATTTAGATCACCAAAACAAACAATATGTGTATCAAATGGTTCTATTTGATAAGGAAAATTCATGTTAAGTGTTATTTTACCTTTAAAGTTTGTAAAAAATATATCTAAACTCGAGTTAATTTTTTGTTTTAGGTTGATTTTGGTTTTTAAGTAGTACAGTTCATATGGTTTTTTATAAGTGTTTTGAGTCAAAAGTAGATTTAAAATTATTTTTAAAGTAAAACAAATTATGTCCTGATTTTTCAGCCATTATAGTGGCTGAAATCTAGGTAAATTAAACAATGTATCATCTAATTATTTAAAAAAAAATAGAATAGACAACAACAAAAAAAATAAATCAAATCATGCAGGCCTGCTTGAAAAATAAATCAGGCAGGATGGCCTAGCCTCGTAGGCCCATTTTTCATTACTAATTAAATAATATAATAACGCCATGTGTTTTTAGATAGCTTCAAGGTGCACAAAAGTTAAAGTATATCTAATTATAAAATAAAAAAATAATATTATTGTAATAATAAATCATACATATTCAATTTTCATAAAATGGCAGTAAATTTGACTGTCTTTGTTTTCGTTTCGCTATAAATAAAATAGAAAGTAACGAAAATAAATAAATAAGCGAGAGGGAGAGGATGGGAGAGCCAAAATAACTGTTCCGTTGCCGGGACTTGAACCCGGGTCTCTCGGGTGAGAGCCGAGTATCCTAACCAGCTAGACTACAACGGATGTTATGACAAGGGCCACCCATAACATATTATATAAGAATAAGCACAACATTCAGTCCGTACTTGTATTAAATTGAATACAATGTATTATATGATATTGTGGTCAATTGCATACCTTTATCTGGTTAAGGAATTTTTATAATTACAATATAAGAAAAAATCACAATTGTAATGATTCATTACATTATATAATATATATACACTTTGGCTACCAAGCAGTGGGAAATGGAGAAACAATGAATTCAAGAAGGATTCCATACTTGAATATTTAAACTTTAGATGACCTTTTATGCTTATCTGGGCTCACCTCCTCCCTTATTCTCCTATATATGGATTGGTGAACTGTGAGACGGTTTTCAGAAGCACAGCACTTGTGCACGCTGGAGATTAAGCGGGAGAAAACGAAAGAAAAGCATAGTATGGTTGGAAGTGATAAGAGCACCAAAAATTTCGAATTCTATTAATTCTGAAGATACAGCTGCGTCACCTTCTGGCGTCAGCGGTAGAACAGACTCATCTACTTTACAGTACTCAAACAACCAAACCTTAATGTTACAACAAGCAATAACTTAAAAGAATGGATGAACATTAAAAAGGTTTAGTGTGCTTGCCCTAAAACTGGAACGTAAATCCTTGGTTTTGCTTTTGTTCTTGGTTAAACTATTACTGAGTTCCTCATCGGTCAAAGAATCCAGGACCTGCCTGTGAAAGAAGTTCCTTTCCAGCATCCTTTCCCATTGCAATCATATCATCAAAAGCATACGGACCCTTTCTAGAAGTCTTGAGTACTGAAATACAGAGAGAAGGAGAAAAGGCTTGATTATCATAAAGGACAGAAGCTACATGAAACTGGGCATACTCATTGTTCATTGTAATATCATACCACGAGTTCCATCAGGAGAAGCAACCAACCCTTTAAATATGCAATCACCATTTTCATCTCTTCTAGCATATCCAGCAATAGGAGTGCGGCAGGACCCATCTAAGGTCTCAAGAAAGGCCCTCTCACATGCAACTGCTAGTCTTGTTTCCTCGTGGTTCAAAGAAGCCAAATAATTAGCCTGCACACAGTAAACAGATGAACAGGATAAGTGTTAAGAAGCCTAGTGATTAGCCTGCAAAACCCACAACTGAATGGCCATCCACCAACCATTTCAAGGGCTGACAATACATACAATAAAGTCTCCATGTTCTGTTATTAATATATATCCTACAGCAGTTGAATTGGATATGCAGATTTTGGATCAACTATTCCATGTATTCAAAGCTTAGATGAGGTACGCAGAGCATAACACACCATTTTGTCATCACTGTCTCGACAGGCAATTCCAATTGCACCTTGGGCAACTGCAGGAAGCATGTCATCGATTGGAAGAATAGAAGTTACATTTTCCGTCATATTTAGGCGTTTAAGTCCAGCTAATGCCAATAGTGTTGCCTTTACAACTCCTTCATTAAGTTTTCTCAGCCTTGTCTGAACATTGCCCCTAAAATTTTCTTCCACCTACAAAACAAAATCATCCAAAAACATAAATTAAAAGCAACAAAAAGATGTCAATGATCAAGAAATGCTAGAGAACCCTGAAAGTAAGCTCAATAAAGGTAACTCAACAAGCTTAAGAGAGCTAAAAATCTTAAATGATGACAACAACTGCCTCAGAATGCTTGCTTTTCTAAAACACAAAACCATCAAAGATTGACCTTTCTTTCATGAAACAACTTAGCATTGCCACAAAAGACAAAAAATATTTCATTTAAAATAAATTTTCATAAATCCCAATGTACTTCTCTCTCTTGAATTCAAACACAGAAAGAAGATTTACTGTCGATAGCAGTGGTAGTTTTACTTTAAACGGACCCTCAAATAGCATTTTCTCTTTCCTTCTCAAAATTACTCCTATACAAAGGTTAGTGCTTGTTTTCATAATCAGTCTCCAATGCAGGTGGAACTCGCTGCTTACTCTCATAGTCACCATCAGCCCTCAAATCAAAATATCTTGATTGGGTGTGAATAATACAACTTAAGATCTACCTTGTGCAATTCACACATCATGGGTCTAACTCTTCAATGGAATGGTTTTAAAAGCAAGATTGCATTTAAGTAACGCCTATAAATGTCAGCCATACTAAATTAACAGGAACAATAACTTTTTAGAAGAGTACTTTTTAACTTTGATGTAAGAGCGTCTGGACAATTTAATATCATTTTCCTGGGAGAACTAATTCAAAACACGTGGTTCAATAAACTTACACTGAGCGATGGAAATCTGTGGAGTATTTGTGACTTTCTTCTGAGGGAAGCAGTACCAACGATGCTACCAGCAGGAAGATCTGCTAGCGAAGTTGCACTCATTGAAATAAATGCATCTCTAACATCCTCACGCGGAAGGTTACAGGGGAGGATGGTCATCTCTGGTAAATATGTAGGAACATCTTTCATTGAGTGGACAGCAATGTCAATGTCACCATTTATCAGTGCCTCATCTATTTCTTTTGTGAACAGTCCCTTTCCACCTATGTCTGCAAGTGGTTGACTCAGTATCTTATCTCCCGTTGTCTTTATTATCACAATTTGGATAGCTCCATCTTCAGCTAGCTCCGCATGTGAAGCCATGAGTTTGTCCCGTGTCTCATGAGCTTGAGCAAGTGCAAGCGGGCTGTCAAACATGTGAAAAGAAAATCAACAAGCAAAACAACATAAGAAAATATCTGGCATGGGATCATTGCAAAATCAATTTTTTTATGGAGGTTTTTAAGAAAATTATTTTTCCATAGTTTTTTTCTATTGAGATTAGGAAATTAAATAATATGCTTAATAATTTTATTTTTCTTAGTTTATTTAGGACTTTTATTATTTTTCTATTTTCTAGTTTGTTTAGGTGGGTTTTTAGTTTATTTAAGGAGTTATAAACCTCTTAGAGAGACATACTACTTGAAAAAAAATATTCAATAATAAAATTGCGAATTAGAATTTCTACATGATCCTTTCTTTTAAAAATTTTGTATTCTTGGACTTCTTGTCTTTCTTATTGGTTTCACTCACAATTACGAGTGATTAGTTGTTGTGTTGTTGAATAAGTATGGCTAGATGAGATGGCACAAAATAGAATGTGTTCATATAAGAGGGGAAGATGGGACTCTCCCTCAAGAAAGAGACATTCATAACCTGATATTCAGAAACTAATGATATAAAACATGCAAAGATAAATTACAAGATTGAAATGAGACATTGAGGAAATGGTGAAAGAAAACATGCAGAGTTAAATTGCAGAATCAACTCGTCAGTTGGCAGAAGTGAGCAACCTAAGGGATCATTAGGAGAGTGATCATGAATTCATGACCAATTTTGAGAACCTGTTTCGTAAGCATAAATATAGGAGGCAACTTCTTGATTACAATAAGTATTATGGAGATTTTGGTGATCTCATGATGAGGTAGATATGGATTAATATTCTACACCAATTTATGATGTTTAGCTTGATGATGATTATGTTGACAATGATATCATATACAATGACAGTAATAGTAATGATGATATCATTAATGATGTTCTTATTGATAATTTAGAGTTTGAGTGCAAAGAAAACATGGAAGATGTTCAATAATAAAATTATTAAATTAAATTATATTGATCATTTTGATTACAAGTTTAAGATTATCATAAAAGTAGATTTGTTTAAGAGTTATGTGGATATAACACATATTGATGAAACAAGTTTAAGGCTTGCAATTTATTATTCTATAAGCAAATGAAAGTGAAATAATCTATGAATTATTGTATTTTATATAAATTTTAAGATGAAGTGATTGAAATTGTTGTATAAAACTATTATACACCCGAAGTGAAGGAAAAAAAAGGTTGAAGAGCCTTGATTGAACATCCACAAAGACGAGAGAAATTTACACTCAAAGACAAGTGTTTTTCAACCCAGGGAAACTGATGCAGGAGGCTTTTAAGGACAATTATTTTTCTTTTTTTTTGTTCTTTTTTTTCTATTTAGTTTAGAAAATTAAATAATATGTTTAATAATTTTATTTTTCTTGTTCAGGAATTTTATTATTTTTCTTTTTTTTCAGGTTTCCTATTTTGTTTAGCTTGGTTTTTTAATTTATTTAAGGAGTTGCAAACCTCTTAACACGACAGAATACTATGATTAGGGTTTTTGTGTGATCATTTCCTTTGAAGATTTTGTATTCTTGTCTTTCTCGTATGTTTTCAATATGCGTTTCCCATTCGATGAGCATATCAAGCTCCAGCATCTACCTATATCTAAAGACAAAATGACATCAAGTGTATCATTTTATGACAAAATTGATTGAATTTAAGTAGAAGCTTTCGGATTACTGAAACCAGAACATACAAAGATTCACGAACAAAAACAACACCAGTAACTAATGAAATGAATAAAATTGAGACAAATCAAAACCACTTTTCACAAACAGATGCTAATCTAGAAGAAAAAAATTTAAGTCAAAGTCAACACAAACCGCAGCAGTTATTGAATTGATCAACTAAAGTCAGAGCTAAATCTCTTTTACCGACTCAAAAAACTCAAAACCACAATAGCCAATTCAAACAGAACTTCCACTTCAAGGATCATTGCTTGCAATTTGCAGAGCATCCCAACAATCTGTTGAAGCAAATAGACCAGCAGAGAGCAACCTTAAATCTACCAAAAATAGAGAACCCAATTTCAATCAAACACTAAAAAAATCCAACAATTAATAAGAAATAATACCAACATTATCAAACAAAACAAAACAAAACCCACAATTCAAAATTGACAAAAAAAAAAACTTTCAGTACCTTCCTCTGGTGCCAATTCTAATGAGAGCAAGTTTAGCGTCCTGGGCTTGCTGTTCAACAGCAACAGAAGCCTTCACAAACCTCAAAGTCTGTTTCTTTCTAAAAAAAGCTTGAGTCTTTAGAGAAAACCCAGTGAAGGAAACAGACCCGCTAGTGCAAAAAATGGCTGGCCTTGATGGACGGGACATTAGAGCTTGACTTGTACAAAGAGAAGATGGAGTCCCCATTGAAGAGAGGGAGAGAGAGTTATGATTTAGCTTTGAAGGGAGGGATGATTTTGTAGTCTGATTGAACTGTGATGTGTTGGGGTTGGGTAGAGGTAGATTGAGTCCCCTGCTTGACTGCCAGCTGACGGATCTGGCCTGGAATTGGATAGGATATTGGGGTTACATGCTTTTATCCGGTTCTTTACGATGTGGGGTCCCACCGTGCATAATGGCCCCATTTTGCCATACCAAAAATTGATTAGGACTCTTGGTTAATTTCAATATCATTGATTCATTTTAGCTTTTTTTTTTTTGTTTAATAATGAACTTATTTTGTGGATATGTGGATTTTTTATATAAATAAAATCACAATTTCAAATGAGCATTAACTACTTGGGTTTATTTTGGTATTTGTTTAAAAAATAGGGCAAATTATTATCTAAACAATTGTTGTGAAAGTAATTTTTTCAAAAAACATAGAATTTAGTTTTTAAAAATATTTGAGGTATTGAAAGATAATTTTTTAATGAAAAGAGAAAGAAAATGATTAAATAATTAGAAGAATTGATGAGAAGAAAATGACTTTGTATTTTTGAATAAAAAGAGAAGGTAAAATAAAATAAAAATTAATGTTCTTTTAAGGTTAAATTTTAACATGGAGGGGAAATTTCATACTCTGAAAACCAATCCCCCTCAGTAATTCATGCATTCCAAAACTTGATAAAAAAAAATACATAATTTTCATAAGGATAAATTTTAATCCCATTAATCCACTACAGAACTATCATAATCCTCTACCAAATATAACCTCATTTATCATATGCATATTAGATTGGTGGTTTATATTATACTGTGGGTCAGCTTAATTTTTTTTAATATAAAAATAGATGCTTAAATGAGGCTAGTATTTTTAAAGTAGTAAAAACAATTTAAGGCTTGGATTATTAGCTTGACTAGGTGTAATAAACTCAGTTTAATTTCATAACATGATAAAAAATGACAATAAATAAACTAAATTTAAAAAAAATTAGCAATGAATAATTGCAAAAAATAAACGATGGTCAATATTATAAAATAAAATAAAAAGATATCCCATAATATTCTTATGAGGTCTTCATAGAACAAAAAATTAAATAAGAACATGAAAATACCATAGAAAGTAAAATTAAAAAAAAAAATCTAAAGCTTAATTCTTAAGAAATCAAATATTTAAGGCTAAAATTATTTAAAAAATAAATTTTTAAAAAGTATAAAAACAATTGATCCAAGCCAGACTCTGAAATCCTCAACGTAGCTGTGAGACCAAGATAACTATGTGAAAATCTAAATTAAATAAAGCTATGAGATTCAATTCTCAAACCAACCAAATGGTGAAGGGAGAAACTGGAAAAAAAATTATTTTTTTAAAGAAAGCAACAAAAAAAATTGAGTTACCCTAAGTTAACCTGCCTTACTCAAGATATAGGATATGAGATTGAGATAACCTCATAAAAAGAAAAGTGAAGAAGATCATGAAATCCAATACATAACCAACCCAATGCTGAAAATTGAAATTGAAAAAAAAATACATTAAAAAAAAAAACCAAAGTCATCCTAGGCTAATCTTCCAAACTCATGATTTGGGTCATGAGGTCAAGATTACCTCATAAAAAACAAACTCAAAAAATCACAAAGTCAAATCCCTAATTGTCAAACTATTGAGAGATGAAATTGAAAAAAAATAATTAAAAAAGAATCTAAAAAATAACAATAAAAAAATAAAGAACAAAATGAAATCAAATGTCGAGTGATGAAATTAAAAAACAAAAATCAATTAAAAATATATTTTAAAGTAAAAATAGTAATTAAAAGAATAATTACCAAATAAAAACATAAATGGACACTTTTCAAATTTGGTAGAACAATGCGAATCTCGAGGAGAAGAGAAAGATGGAGGAGAAGGCAAAAAGAAAAATAGATGTACACATGCAGCCTTATGAAGAAGCTCTCGCTGAATGGAATCCAATGCCTTAATGAAAGGTCGTGTTCTGCCACTATAGTCCATTGACATGACACAAGAGTGCAACAAACATCTTCCACACGCACCAAACAAGTGAGCGACATTACAACAACATCATATCTAGGTAATCAAAGCAAAATGCCAATTCAATTTTCAATTAAAATCAATTTAAAATGATCAAATTAAGGGAAAAAAAGTTGAGTGACATAAAAAAAAAAACTTTCTTTAACCATGTAAATCAATCTCTGATGGTAGTAAACAAAAGACATTCAATATTTTTTTCAAACTTTGAAATTGGTCCTCTAAAGCTCTAATTCTTTTAAATCAACAAAATTGAATCTTATTTTGCTAAATCAAGCATCAATCGAGTGACAAAATATTTTCCTGACATGGCAAAGCCCCCATATGTGACCATAATAACAAATCACAATGACCAATCCCATAGAAAAGCAACTTTAAAGGACCAAATTAGAAGATAAATAAATTGAGGGATCAAAGTGTAAAAAATTACAGGGACTAAAAAAAGAGAATCATTATACAAGTCCATAGTTAGTCTCCTCACAATCACATTAAAACACAAATGGGTATTAGTGTTTTTGTTTGTTTTTTTTTTTAATTGCTGAGGGGTTGATGAAGAGAAGATGCCTATCATGACTGAGAAGAGTCCATCTGCATAGCCAAGGAGACTGCCCAAAACAACCAAGTATGAGGTTGCAAATTGGAAACGCTCACGATACATATTGTGGGCAAGTCGTCCTTGGCTACAAACAAGACTCTTATCTTCATGTAAGGCCATCATCTCACTGATGTAAGGGCATGTCTGGAGGAAGAAGAAAGTTGGCGTAGCATGAAAGGAAAGAGCCTGTCAAGTTAGCCAAGCTGATGACTGCCTGGGAACCCCAATGAGGGATCAAACTTGTATGTTTATCTCGGCTTGACACCTCATTTTGGAAGCAGGCAAATCATCCATGGCTACTAAACAAGACCCTTAAGTTCATGCTATGTTTGACCTCTCTTCTCAAATATTCATGCTCTATTTTGAATTCGGGTTTCTCATGCTGTCCTTATATACTTGAGCAGAGAATAAAGACTAGACGCAAATGGTAACATTACTTGCTTCTCTTCAATCCATTTGCTTCATCCATCATTTTTCTCCTTTATCTGCCCCATAATGGAATATATTCACTTACCCTAACCTATCTCGAAATGCTATCTTGTTCTCAGTTTACAAGCAACACTCTAGCAAGATGACGGTGACACCTAAAAAGTAATTAAGGTCAAAGCATCTGTCACCTATTAGCCAAAATCCAGAATCAAACTTTAGAGCATCCCCAATTACATTAATGGAGAAATTGTACTTCAATTATCCCAAAAGTAACATGTAGTGGTTGAAATAAACTTGTTGAAGTTCTAAACGTGCAAGACTACCTATTACTCGCTGCTAAATGTGTCATCTATTCCCTATTTTCATTTTAGTTTTTTCAGGCTGTAGGTTTGGCTTTTCCCTGAATTCATCATCCCATTTTGTCGATGATCACTCTCGGAACCCTTTGACAACACCTTTGCTTGCGTGTTGATTCAAGATCTCAGATCATAACCAGTTTCTATGCTGTATAATCTGGGTTGCTTCGAAAGACTTCTAAGTGCTAGAGTGCTACTTTGGCCTTCACTGTATTTTGATGGGAATAAAGCTTCTTCAGGCATGTCCTTCTAAGCTTACACCTGCTTCCATTCTCTCGCGATCTCCTAGTGATGGTACTTCAATGTCTTGCCTAATTTTAGTTTGTAAGATAATTTATCCTGGACAATACCTTTACTGATCACTTTCTTATTTCCCTGCAATACCGTCTGCCCTTTTTTAGACATTAACCATTACTGAATTAATAAAGCTTTAAGCAGAAAGAATTTTGGAATTTCTAACATGTCAAGATCACAACAATATAATAATTTATTCAATGCTGTCTAATAACCACTGCAAATTTCGACCAACCAGTAACGAATAGCCTACAAATAAAATAGAGAAAGAAACATTGCTTCAAAAAAGAATAACTGGAGTGCCTTTCAAGGTTTCTGTCACCATGTTTTTCAAATGAT
>Ga0325410_1007994_pt1 | contig 11491 bp, 4 predicted proteins | sample PopdelMetagenome_16_FD_206182 | JGI IMG/M metagenome (GOLD analysis project Ga0325410, IMG submission 206182) | Populus deltoides microbial communities from Bellville, Georgia, United States - Xylem-PdIQD-R3 | ecosystem: Host-associated > Plants > Phyllosphere > Stem > Wood/Secondary xylem... | reverse complement strand
GGAGGAAATCTTGGATCAGGCGGTACATCGAGTAGACCTATGCAGAGCTCATAGGGAGGGTGGTCACGACCACAGACTAGTTTACCAGGAGGAGTCGTAGAGGGCTCCAGGATGACTACTTATCCCCTGTGTGTGAGATGCGAGCGTAGACATCCTGGAGATTGTTCGGTCACATCTGGCAGATGTTATATATGTAGACAGGAACATAGATGGAGGGATTGCCCCTATCTAGATGCTGCATGTTATTATTGTGGAGAGTCGGGGCATCGTAGGAGGGAGTGTCCTCAGAGGACTATGGGGAGACGTAGAGACAGGGTTTTTCAGGACAAAGTCAGCAGCAGTCTGTGACTGTGAACAGGCCGGGTAGACCTGCCCAGTCTGGGACTAGTGCCGTTCGAGGCCGACCTCGAGTACAAGGAGGGGGAGCTCAAGGAAGAGTTTTCCGTATGACTCAGGAAGATGTGCGAGCTGCCACTGATGTTGTTGCAGGTACTTTACTATTAGAATCTCAACATGTATATACATTGATTGATCCTAGTGCTACCCATTCCTTTGTAGCTAGAAAATGGAAAGATAAATTGAAAGTGCAACCTATAAGAGTGGAAAAGGGGGTAGTAATTGGTACACCTCTAGGGGAAACTGTACTTATAGAGTATGTATATAGGGGTTGTCTGGTAAAAATAGGAGATGTTGAAACGAGGGTAGATTTATTACCATTAGACTTATATGATTTTGAGATGATTTTGGGAATGGATTGGCTAGTAACATACAGAGCCCAAATAGATTGTTTTACTAAAACGGTAACTCTCCAAGATGAGGGTGGTAGGAGGGTAGAGTTTAGAGGAGAGAGGAACATCATACCAAATAGTATAATTTCGGTCATGACGGCTAGGAAACTATTAAGAAAGGGATGTACAGCTTATCTTGCCTATGTAGTAGATTTGGAAAAGAAAGGAATAGAGTTGGATAAAATACCTGTAGTAAGAGAGTTTCCAGATGTATTTCCAAAGGAATTACCCGGGCTACCACCTGAGAGAGAAGTAGAAGTTTCGATAGAAACACTGCCTGGAACTACACCAGTAGCTCAGGCACCGTATCGAATGGCGCCTACAGAATTGGTGGAATTGAAAATACAGTTACAAGAATTGATGGATAAAGGGTTTATCCGCCCTAGTGTTTCACCTTGGGGGGCTCCTGTGTTATTTGTTAAAAAGAAAGATGGAACATTACGGCTCTGTATAGATTACAGGCAGCTCAATAAAGTGACTGTAAAAAATAAGTACCCCCTTCCACGAATTGATGATTTGTTTGATCAGTTAAAAGGGGCATGTGTATTTTAAAAAATAGACTTGAGGTCAGGTTATCATTAGGTGACAATAAAGGAGAAAGATATGCAGAAAACAGTTTTTAGAACTCGCTACGGGCATTATGAGTTTGTGGTGATGCCTTTTGGATTAACTAATGCCCCAGCAATATTTATGGATTTGATGAATCGGGTTTTTCGATCCTATCTGGATAAGGTTGTAGTAGTGTTTATTGATGATATACTAATATATTCTTCGTCAAAAATAGAACATGCAAATCATTTGAGAGAAGTGTTAGAGACCTTGAGGAGAAATAAGTTGTATGCGAAGCTGAGTAAGTGTGAATTTTGGCTGAATGAAGTAGTATTTTTGGGTCATGTGATATCGGAGAATGGTATTAGTGTGGATCCAAAGAAGATAGAAGCAGTATTGAGATGGGAAAGACCTACGAATGTGACTGAAATTCGTAGTTTTCTGGGCTTAGCTGGATATTATAGAAGATTTATAGAAGGATTTTCTACGATAGCCTCTCCAATGACTCGGCTAACTCGGAAGGAAGTTAAGTTTGAATGGTCAAAGGAGTGTGAAACAAGTTTTCAAGAGTTAAAATCCAGGTTAACTTCAACCCCAGTATTGGCTTTACCAAAAGAACAAGAGGGATTTGCCGTGTATAGCGATGCTTTCAATAAGGGTTTGGGTTGTGTACTTATACAGCACGGACGGGTAATCGCTTATGCATCCAGACAGTTAAAACCACATGAGGTGAACTATCCAGTACATGATTTGGAGCTAGCAGCTGTGGTGTTTGCTTTGTGGATATGGAGGCATTATCTGTACGGAGTACAAGTACAGATTTTTACAGATCATAAAAGTTTAAAATACTTGTTGTCACAAAAAGAATTGAATATGTGGTAGAGGAGATGGATGGAGCTGATCAAAGATTATGATTGTATTATTGACTATCACCCGGGGAAAGCAAATGTGGTGGCAGATGCTCTGAGTCGGAAGAATAAAGCTTTTATTGGTGGCTTACTAATGCGTGGTGATAAAGAACTCTTGGAACTTGGTGGGCTAAATGTGTATTTGGATGTGACTTCAGGAGGAATGTTACTGGCAACGTTGGTGCTACAATCTGATATGAGAGAAAAGATTCGAAAAGTTCAAGGTGAAGATCCCGAAGTAAAGAAAGAAATGAATAATGTAAAAGTTGGCCAAGACTCTTTATTTTAAGTGTCGAATGATGGGCTCGTAGTGATGGGAAAAAGAATATATGTACCTGATGACAAGGTTTTAAAAGGTGAAGTTTTAAAAGAAGCTCATGAGTCTAAATTGGCGATCCATCTAGGAAGCACGAAAATGTATAGAGATTTGAAGGATCTATAGCCAAAAATCTTCATCAAATAAAGGTCATGGTATTTCTTTAAAATTTTGGGTAATTTTATCCTTATATACTATTAAACATATTTATTAATATTTACTAACAAGATATTCTAATCAATTGAATTCAAAAATTTCATTCCTCTAATTATTTGTGTTGGTTGAAACCCTATATAAGGGGAGGTGCAAAACTTCTTCAAATTTCTTACAATTTACACTTTACCCATAAATTTTTCATGTCAATAATCATCAATAAACATTTATAACATTCATTCAAACTATTCAATGCACTAAAACCCTAATTTCCATAATGTTTACTACACTAATTCAAGCTCATTACATAACAAAACCATAATCCACCATGTTAGAAATGATTATCACTTCTAAATTACCAGAAATCTCAAGCAATTAAGCAAAAGAATGCAAGTTTTCTTTATGTTTTCTTCTTAAACTCCAAGGACTCTCCTAAACACCAAAAACTTTCTTAATTCACTTAATTTTTTTGGTGTTTAATCACTCAAAACCTCCTCTCAACACTTTAATCTACCCATTCCCAAGTTTTTTAGTGAGAGTTTCCAAGAAAAATGAAAATTTTCCTCTCTTCTTTACTTTTTCAATGGCTAACCATCTTTGCTTCCCAAGAAAGTTAATGGCCTTTTATACCCCTCTCTTTTTTCTCCTCTAAAATTATCATAATACCTTTTTTAATTAAATTAAGTGTTTTTCATTTAACCGGATATTCTATTTCAGTTAACCTTTATAATTAATTATAATAAGAAGAAATACACACACACACACATAATGGTGTGTGTGTGTGTGTGTGTGTGTGTGTGTGTGTATACCATTCTTATTCTTATTTTCTTTAAAACCAAGGGTTTACAATAGTCTTCATAAAGAGATCAATTTTATCTGGACAAGTCTTGCACACCCTTATCCCTAAGAAGTACATCTCCACAAAGATAACTTTGAAAAACTATGATGGTCTTGCATATCCATAAGAACATGTCTAATACATGCATAGCAACCTTGAGGTTATCATTCAATATGATGATGCTATGTGCAAGATCCTTCATACAACCTTCAAGGGCCCTGTCAATATGAGCCTAATATAACAACCTAGAGCTAGGCTCTATCATGAGTTTTAATGACCTTTATGCTAAACTTGTGTCATGTTATAGCACTAGTATACCCTTTAAGAGGAGTTTTATATAACTCTTTGGCATTGCTTAATCAAGAAGATAATCCACTAAGGTATATTTGAAGAGGTTCAACAAAAAAATGCTCAAGTTGGAGGAATTGATTGAGCTAGTAACCTCAAAGGCTTTGATAAATGGAGTGAAGGAACATTCTTTATGGAAAGATCTATATGCTCTATCAGATAGAAGCCTTTTAAAGGTAAAAGTCATTGAGAATCATATGTGGGTAGAAAAAACTAGTATATTAAGGCACAAATCTCCTCGTTTCTACTAAGAGGTTGAGAAGAGAAGCCTTTCAAACAAAATCATTCTTATAACAGAGATAATAATTCCAAGAAAGGTTAGAAAAGGCCGGTAAAAAGCACATGAAATACCCTGAAATGAGACATACAACTCTCGTGAATGCCACCCTCATAAAAGTCTTTATAGCTATCAAGAGGAAATACTTTTTTTAATATCCATCTTATATGGTGTCGCCTTTATACACGCATACCTTCAAGAAGTTTTGTTTGTTCCAAGAGGATAAAAGACATGATACATAAGATTACTTCACGTTAAGATTACTGTATGATTTGATCAACGCTAAAAGATCCCAACATATACTATTAAAAGATCCCAAAATTTCGGTAGAGTTTCATTTGTATTTAGGACATCCCAAGTTATCGACTACTATCAATTTACTCAATCAACCCATGAGGAAGAAAGGAAATCTGTCTTTATAGGAAATTTATATTTATAGGGAATGTGTGCTTACTAAGCCTTTGTTTGAAGGACAATGTAATAGCCTGGCCCAACCTGCCGTATATTGTCCGCTTTGGGCCTTACCGCCCTCACGATTTTGTTCCTGGTGACGCAAGCCCACGCTCTAAAATGCGTACAACAGGTCAGCGACCAGCACTACTCATAAAGCCCTGGCTCTAGATGCTCGTTTTCGATGTGTGATATCACAAATAGGTTCTAACAATAGCTCTTTAAACCCAGGTTATCCAACTTCCTCACAAGAGCCCTAGATAGAGGTCATAATAGCTGAAGTCTTTGCAGATGAAATCAAGGGTGGGGGCATTGGGATTGCTAAGGCAAGAGAGACCTCTACAACTAAGGCTACACAACTAGTCTCTATAGGGGTTGAGACCCTTTTTCTCTTAAAGTAGGCACCATAACCTGTAAGTACTTTAAAGGGGTCAACTTTGCTTGACCCCCAACTAGGTAGAACACCTTTATTTTTACAGAAGTGGTGTTTCTCGCTATTATTTCCTCAAAAACAATGAGTTTTTCTATGTTGATGGGGTTGTGTTCCATCTCTTCTTCAATCTTATCTCCACTTAAGTTAAGAGATGAAGATCCCCTCCTCGATGTAGACAAACTCCCTTCTACGGATCTTACAGAAGTTTCCCCTTCTCCTTCAACAATTAACTTTGTGAAAAATAAAGATAGAAATGAGGGTGCATACTTTGCAACATGACTTGGTAATGCCATTTATCTATTTTATTGATGTCATACCCGATTGAGATCGAGGTCAACACATCACATGTTTTATTCTTATCCAAACTCATAAGTTTATCGGGTTGAAATAATGGCTTAAACCCAACTTAGTATTACAACTTTCATCAGGTCGAACCTTTTAACATGAGAAAAGAACCAATTATATATGATTAAAAACACACACGCGTACACATGTAATTATGAAAAACAAGAAAAATGATATATTTGTCTCCTAACTATCATTTAATTCTCAAGTAGCTCCTCAAATAAAAAATTATTCCCAATTGAACCCTTATCTATTAGATATTGTCCAAATTAACTAATCCTTAAAGACAAATAAGTACTTTTTTTGGTGATGAAGAATGAAAAAAAGGCTAGCTATTGTAAACTTTTCAATATAAAATATTGCACTCATATTATGAGCTTATTTGAAAGTGTAGTAAATGTTGCTTTTCAAAATATTTTTCACTTGAAATTGCATTATAATAATGGTTTTTTAATGTTTTAACATTAGCACATCAAAATGATAAAAATCACTAAAAAATATTAATTTAAAGCTTTTTATAAAAAATAAAAATAAAAAGCACGGTTGGACCGCAATCGAAATGGTGCCTACATCATTTTTCTATTCAAAAGAATCCTTATCATGATTGAAACTCAAAAATCTCTTAAAGATAACTATGAATATATATAAAAACATAAACAAACCATTATGATAAATTGATTCAAACTTTTAATCTTATGAACAACTCTATATGAAAAACTTACTACGTTACACTCATAGTTTTAAAACCTGGCCCAGCGTGGCGGGTCAACGCAGGACCCGACTAACCCGAGGCTGGAACCAGGCCGAGTTTATAAGAAAATAAAGGAATTCAAAAACCTGGCTAATCTGGCAACCTGGTTGACCCAATTAAAAACCTGATTGACCCGGTAAGACCTGGTCAAAAAATCGGTTGTAACCCTTGACTATTTATTTTTTTTAAGCAAAACAATGTCGTTTTGATTTATACAAAAAATTGAGGTTGACCTGGATGACCCAGTTACCCTATCAAAATCCGGTGACCCGGTCAAAACCCATGACCCAAGCCTTGGGTTGGGTCAACCACCGAGCTGGCTTTAAAAACACTGGTTACACTAACATTTCGTAAGCAAAAAGTTTTTTTCCTGTTTATTTCATGGAAAGTGATTTTATGGAAACTTTCTTTTATTTGTTTACTATTAGAAAAGTTATTTAATGAAAAACACACATTTTAGTCAAAGAAAATTTTAACTTGATTTTCAGGAAATTGTTTTCCTTTTATTTTAAACGGAAAAAACTTTTCAAAAGTTGTGAAGAATTAAAAAATATCTTATTATTTGTTAATTATATTAAATTTCCTCAATCTTTTGATTGCTATATATTTTGTTTTGAATAATTTGTTTTTCAATTTCATCCCTTAAAATTCAACTGAATTTGATTTTTATACCAACTTTAGTCCTTATTCTTTTAATTGTTATTTATTTTTCTCTTATGCTTTTTCTAATTGAAATTTTTTATTTATTAGATTTGGTTTTTATTTTGTTGATTACTATATATTTTATTTGAAAAGAATTATGAAGTTAAAATATTTTTTTAATTTCATTATTTTTTAATTTTTTGATCTATCAAATTTAGTTTCTATTCTTTTGATTGATATTTGTATTATTTGAAATAATTTATTAAATTAATTTTTTTCAATTTCATCATTTTTTAACTTTTTTATCTATTAGATTTGGTATCTATTCTTTTAATAAACTTAAAAAAAATCAAAACATTAATAAATTATTTAAAAATTTATTTTTCATGATATAATCGAATATTAGAAAATACTTTACAACTCATTGTTTATGGCAATATTAAAAATTAAAATAATATTTTACTTTTTAAAATTTTATTTTTAATAAAAACCATTTTTTAAAATAAACAACTTGTAAAAATTCCAAGCCGCGTTCAATTAGTCAACGTCCAATAGACGGGGAGGAGCCAACTTGGTGTTTGGGGATACAATTAGTATTAAGTGATAATTTAGGGACACATTTGTATCTTTGCCAAGACGAAAAATCAAAAGAACCACCAGCGATACATTCTCCTATATAATATGTGAGAGAGCTTCATCTCATGTCTGATTTAACTGAACAATTCTCTCTTTTTTATCTGGAAAAACAGAAGCGAAAACATGGTTGACTCGAACCTTAACAAGGTTAGTTTTTTTCCCTTTTTCTTGGTTTGATTTCATTTTTTTTTGCTATTGTCTATGTTAGAAAGATTTTAAATATTGATTGAAACCCAGTTGCTAGAATGGATTTTATGTTGTTATTCTGTTAGAAAGTTTTGATCTTGACATAAATTTAGAGTACATAAGAGAGGTCAGAAGGAGAAAATTTTGTAGGTAAAGTACAAATATTTATCAAATTATTTTGTTGCTTTTGACTGAACTTGTATCACGGGAACAAAAAATAGATTGGTGATTTAAAAATTGTTGAGATAGGGATTAAAATGATATGCATGATTCACAAGGTTTACTTTGCATACTTTTAATAAATACTGCCACTGGAATTTGCATGTAATATAACATCGAGTAGTTTCTTATACAGGAGAAGGATCCTGGTTATCATTATTGGGAAAGAAGTTTTATTGGAAAGGGTTTTAAAATTTTGAGAGACATAAAGAAGTTGAGTGCTAGTGATGGTGTTTTTGAAGTTTTGGGATTGAAATATAAAGTGGGCTAACTGATTCAAGACTGTTGAAGTAGTTCTAGTTTCGAAATGGTTTGTCTAAATGGAATATGTTTGTGCAGTTCGTTTGACCAGAATTTGGTAAAGATCGTGGTACTTTTGATTAAGTAAATGGAAACTTTTAAGATGTTGTTTTTGTTGTATTACGCAGTGGAAGAGAAAAGTAATGCTGTTGTTTTTCATTTGGTATTCTTTTCTTGCATACACAGGAGCATTTAGTAACAGTGGTTAGCGAGGATCATGAGACACCATGCTGGGGGTGCGGGTTGCGTCTTCTTCACCCACCTAATGCACCTGTTTTCAAGTGTGGCTGGTGTGGGGCAATAACAGATAAATATGAGTCGAAATGTGATCACAAGAATTATTGGTGGAGACACATGCGTGACCGTTGCTTTGTATGTGTCCTCATCGGCTTCATTCTCTTTGTAATATGTATGTCACAGTAATTTCTTCTTTCAAACCGTGTGTCTCACTCCTTGCAGTGAACATGTTTTTAAGCATTTCTTTTTGTAGAACTTTTAAAAAGAGGAATGAAGCAATTTTAACTTTGGAAAGTTAAAAGGAATTTTTCTAACTGGCCTGAACTTCTCTTTTTCTATTTGCTGTTATCCTTGTTGCAAATATCATATTTTCTTTCAACTTGCATTTGATTTTTCATCATGAACTAGGATCTTCGTTTTCACAAAATCAAATTTCATCCTAAAGACCGTATTTCTCTTTATTGAACTATACGAGGATATCTATTGATTTCAGAATTAATCCAGAAACATTTTTCATCAAACCATTTTCTGATTTACTGCTTTTTAATATCACTGAAGTTTTTATCTATCTCATCTTAATCCAATTTCTGAAAGTGCAGGTGGTGGTGTGTGGGCAGTGTACCCTGTCATCTTCTCTATCAGTTTTTTTTGTGGGATTTTCCATCTAACCATAACAGGTATCTTGTCAATAACTACTGTATTACTGTTTACTCTTACGGCCTTAAGAAGTGCTGGAACACCACCTCTAATAGAGTGGGGTGGCTACCCAGCTGTGGGAAAAAAACAGCTTGAAAACTACACCTTCTGTCACTACTGTTCAAAGCCCAAGTCACCGAGAACTCATCACTGCCGTACATGTGGAATCTGTGTACTGGACATGGATCATCACTGTCCTTTTGTAAGTGCTCATTATCTCTAGAATTTCGAAATGATTTAATGATCTGGAAGCATGGATGTGGAGTCTTGTTTCTGCATGTTATTTATTCTCTTGGAATTGTGACTTCCTACTAGTTCTACTTGGGTAATCTGTGAAAGCTGTATTTATCTGGAAATGTAAGGACTAAGGAGCTTGCAGTCCATACCTTAAGTTTTGATTTTCCTCTATTGGAAAAATTTGTCTTCAGTGTTGACTTGTTAAGACCAGGAAGAAGTTGAATGGCCTTTAAATCTTAGGTTGCGGCCTGCTTTCCTTTTTGATGAATTTGCAGCAGTCTTCTTTCCTGTCACTGTATAAATTTGTACCAGTCTTAGCATCTTATTGCATTGCCAAACAAGAGAAAAAAAGATGAAAATAGACTGGATTTTAATACATAAAGATATCCATAATTTGGGTACAAATTCATTTTTTTTCCCTACGGATCTCAAAATTATTTTTCTTTGCTGAAGCTAATGTTAAAGTTTGGAGCTATGTTTATGACCTGTCAGGCTTTGGATTGCCTTGCTATGTTCTGCTGAGTGCATGTAAAGAGCAATAGCAACTATGTAATGGATACAATAAATACTCATCAATTTCTCCCTTTTCCTGCTATTAAGTACCGGAATTAGAGGACTTCCTTTTCAGATCCCAATAATTGGTAAACAAGTTAAATTACAATATATTCTTATCTTTAATTAGTACCACTTTATCTGGCTGCCAACTTGAACATTTTTCTGATGTTTCTCATATTTTACCATTTTAAACTCTGTTTAATTGCCTTTTCTTCTTTTTTCCTATGCCTTGTATTTTTTTAGTGTATATCTTACATGGACACGCAAATAAGAATCCATATGCGTACTCACTTGCAATCAGGATTTACAATTGAAAACGACTCTTTTAATAAAAGAGGGAGGTGGTTAAACTTCATGAAGGCCTTCACATTCAGTTTTCCTTCTCATTTTTAAACCCAAGCTAAATTAACATATAAAATTTTGAGAGCCTAAGGATGCATTGCAATCTATTAAGTCAAAATAATTACAGAGGGAGTAGTTATTAATGCAATGTATTTGTTTCATATTGAGGTTATGCCTTGGAAGGTAGCTTGCTGGATTGGCCACCCAGCCCACCTCAGACCTTGTCTATACATGGATTGTGTTATGAATGTTCAATAGGTTATTTTTCTATCCTATGTGCAAATTTGGTCATTACTTTCTCCATCAACTTGCCCTTACTTTACACATGTTCTTGCATGCTAAGGACACTAACCATGCCTTATTAAAATCTTTTTGCAGATTGGAAATTGTGTTGGTGCAGCAAATCACCAACACTTCATTGCATTCCTTATATCAGTTCTTGTCAGCACAATGTATGTTACAATCATGTCCGCATATGCTGTTTTGCATATATGGCCTCCATTAACATACAGATACCTAGACCATTTTCGTGCTAGTGACAGATCTTTGGCTTGGAGAGCATTGCAGGATGTTGCTATTGCATTAGTAAGCTCTGCGGTGCTCCTTTCCACGAGAGGGCTTGTACTCGTCTATCTTTTTGTTTCCAGTATTTCTTTAGAGATTGGAATAAGCGTTCTTCTGTGGCAGCAGCTCTGCTACATATATGAGGGACAAACTTACTTAAGCAGCTTAAGTATGCGGGGAGGTGACGAAGCTGGAGAAAAAGATTGCAAAAATCTTTTCCGTTTCTTCGGCTGCCCATATCCTGTTTTAAGATTCTTGCCAAATTTCTGGAATTCACCCAAGAGACACGAGAAGTGAAATGGATACGTTGGCAGTGAAAGACACCATTATTTTCTGCAGAACTTAGAGAATCGGTTCCCCTTTCTCCTTGAAACTTTTCAGTTTCTTTTGGGATCAACTCCAAGGCGACTCAGTCTAGCCTCTTCTGATTGCTCTTAATTTATTTACCATTTTGATAGGTAACATAGGCAGTTGATATTGCAATTCAGTGTATTTTTATTACATAATGGAAGTGAGAAGACAGAGATAGGGAAGGTTCAATTTTTTTGTATATTCTGAGTCTCTGACAGTGTTGCTAGCCTTCTATCTATCTAATATATATATATAGCCGGTTCCATGGTTTGTTAATTCCTCCCCGCATCTATTTCAAATTTTATTAATAAATCACATTATTTTTATTTTTAATGACTATGGAGTATCCTTATTTTTAACATAACAGTGG
>Ga0325410_1007987_pt1 | contig 11497 bp, 9 predicted proteins | sample PopdelMetagenome_16_FD_206182 | JGI IMG/M metagenome (GOLD analysis project Ga0325410, IMG submission 206182) | Populus deltoides microbial communities from Bellville, Georgia, United States - Xylem-PdIQD-R3 | ecosystem: Host-associated > Plants > Phyllosphere > Stem > Wood/Secondary xylem... | reverse complement strand
GGCCCCCCCCCCCCCCCCCCCAAAGAATTTGAAAACTATTCTCTTTTTATACTAGAGTTCACTTCAACCTGTTACTTCACATGCAGTGTTCTTTAGTGCTGATTGATTGAAGCATCCTCGCTGTTTTCTAAATGATTTTGTGTGCTTTGGAGTTGGAGGTGATTATATCCTTTTTCCTCAAGGGGTCATATTTTTGGGATTCCATGGTTCTATCCATTGTCTCTGTTCAATAAATGCTTTAGAGAAAAATAAATCTTTTCCTTTCCACTCACAAGGTATGATTTTCAAACGATTGTTTTCTGCAACTCTACTAGATGGACTCTGTGCATAGTGTTTCCCTATCTCTTGTTTGTTCGAGGGGCATTTCTGATTATGTTAATGTACTTAGATCCCTAGCTTAATAGTCCAAATGTATTATGCATTCTCCGGTGTAATTTATTACAATAGGCTGTTTCACACAATAACTATATTTGTTATTTTAGCATCAGTTGAAGTGTTTCTTATGATATTATCTGCTCAAATATTCGACAAGTTTGCCATGTCTGCCTTTTTTTTTTGTTATTTCAGAATGCAGTTAGAAACAGCTCACTTGAGTTAGCTGCTTTGGAGCAACAAAAGGCTGATGAGGATGTCTTAAAACTAGCTGAAGATCAGAAGGTTGGTTTATTCTTTTGCGTACTTTGATAAATAGCAGAGCATATCTTTATCAATGTTGATAACACGACATGTTGAAGTTATGCCTTTGATTTTCGATGCCATTCAGAGACAAAAAGAGGAACTTCACAATAGAATCATTAGACTGGAAAAGCAACTGGATGCAAAACAAGCATTGGAGTTGGAAATAGAGCGGCTCAGAGGCGCATTAAATGTGATGAAGCACATGGAGGATGATGGTGATGTAGAAGTTCTGAGAAAGATGGATGCGATAATAAAGAATTTGAGAGAAAAGGAAGGAGAACTCAATGATTTAGAAGCTCTTAACCAAACTCTTATTGTAAGGGAACGCAAGAGCAATGACGAGCTTCAGGATGCCCGCAAAGAACTAATTAATGTTAGTAGTTTCTACTCTTCCAAGTTTACTGAAGTCCATGACTTTTCATTCTTAACTGAGAAGACAAGCTATTTTCACAATCATACATCTAGGAATATTTTGTTCTCAGCTGTGACAACATAATTTGGCGTGGTCCATATTCCATTTCATTATGATGACGCTATTCAACCCATATAGTTGTTTAGGGGATTGTAGATGATGAAATATCCTGGGATGGAATGGAGTGGTCAAGAATATTCTCGTCTTCCCTCATGTGGTTGGTAGTGCTAAAAATCCATGATGATGATGAGTTGTTTAATTATCAATTAAGGATTGGCACCCTTTGGTTGCTGGCATTGGTTCTTTTCTTTCTAATTTGATTTGTTTCAGTTAATATTGAACTTCATCATTTGACAATGCAAAATGTTACTCATTATGAGCAATTTCTATTTTCCAGCATGTTGATCACACAATTCTATTCATTATTTAAATGCCTAGCGGATATTTTTTGAAGCTCTCTCATTCATTGTACTTGTTCCTATCTCTTGGTTGTTAGATATCACCAATCCCCTTTTTGGCAGGGCTTGAAAGAAATATCAAGTCGAGCTCATATTGGTGTAAAGAGAATGGGAGAACTTGATAGTAAACCATTTCTTGAAGCAATGAAGAGAAAATATAACAATGAAGAAGCAGAGGATAGAGCTTCAGAAATTTGCTCATTGTGGGAGGAATATCTTAAAGATCCAGATTGGCATCCTTTCAAAGTTGTTATGGTTGATGGGAAACATCAGGTGTGTCTTCCTAATTGGCATTTATTTGTGCTGCATATTGAGCAATGTTGCATATTTCGATGCATTTTATGTTTCCAATGCAAGAAACAAGCTTGGCAAGCATGGTAGGATATATTTCTTGTGGGCCTACAGTTTACATTCTCTACAACTTGGCACCATTTCCCTTTTGTATACTTCTATATAGTGAACTAGGACTAATCTAATTTCAGCAATTGAGTTTCCTCTTTGTTGAACAGATTTTCTTTCAATGTGGTCTCGTTTCAGAATTTTCCTCTGAATTTTTCCTTCACCATCTATGACGAGCTTGCACTTTTCTTGAATGGTGTATGAATGTCTGCTTTCTGTCTTAAAAGTAAGCGGCCATGTCAATGTGTTAATCGGGTCAATTTGATTTGTCAAACTATTTTAAATATCAAGAAATCCAAGAGATGCTAAAAAGTTTCCTTGTAGTATTTACATTTGAAGAATTGAATTTATGTACGAATAATTTTATTCTGATATTTTCTTTTTTCTTTCTCATTGTGGTTTTTCCCATCCCTTCGCCAAGTATGCTGCACCTTGATCGTTGCTTCCTTTCACAATGAATGGCTAAATTTTAATTGTTGGTTCAGGAAATAATTGATGAAGAAGATGAAAAATTAAGCCGCCTGAGGGATGAGATGGGTGATGAAGCTTGCATGTCTGTGACGACATCCTTAATTCAGGTAAATGAATACAACCCCAGTGGCAGATATATTATCTCAGAGTTGTGGAACTACAAAGAAGGGAAAAAGGCTACCCTGGGAGAGGGAGTCTCATTTTTATTGAGCAGATGGAAAGCACTTAAGCGCAAGAGAGAAGGTTGAAGGTTGGTACATTCTGTTTCATGTTTCACTCCTGTCTCAACTGAATAATGTCCTTGTTGTCTCATCTCTCATGTTGATTGTAATGCATCTGAGGAAAAAAGGAAGCACTGGAATTTGGCATTTAGAGAATGAGATGTTTTTCAGAGCTCATCCTGCAGGAATGCTCACTGATTGAAAATTATCTATCCTTTTGTTTTTAAAAAAACTACAAGCAAAGATGTGGGTAACCATTTAAAAGGAATTCAAACCAGTTGTGCATGCTGCATTTGTGTCGGTTATCTAGCTTTAATGACTAGGCACCCCTTAAGGTCATTAATAGGGTTTGAACGCAATGGTCATGATACTCTTTTCTTAGCTTCCTATTTTGGCATTAGTTTTATTCTAGAAACATTGTTGGTATGTACAGGAAAGACCTAATCAACTGCCGAGATGGAGCGACGAGCCCAAAACTGGAAGACCTGTTATCCGGCAACCAGGAAATAAATCAATCTGCCAAGTGATTGGCTGGTTTAAGGTACGAGATACCTATTCTGTGTAACATATTGAACTTGGTTTTCCGCTCTCATTGGATGTCTTGCTCAGAATAAACTGTCATGTGCTAACATGCGGAATTGGTGTCGGACAATTTTCATAAAGATGTGGACTCAAGTTTGACCCTCCTGGTCTTCAAAAAGTAGAATGTGCATTTTCAGGTGTCCATTCCCTCAGTGTTTGCTGTAAGGCATACACCTTACAGTTTTCTGAAGGTAGGATAGTAGTGGTCACATTCTTCTAACCTTGTATGTGCTTGTGAGTTTTGTTCCTGCAGATGCAGCAAAACAGCAGACATCCTTTGATTGCTGAAATTGTATTTTAAGAACTCTTTAATAGGCAATAATTTCTTAGCATAATGACCACGAGCAGTCATCTTTGCAAATTGTCTTTTCATCAATTTGGCCAATTTAGAATGTTTGAATCATGATTTAGCTGAGATTATTCAAATTGAGTTTTACTTATCATTTTATACATGAGATCAAACTTGGTCACGAGACAAGAACACGTGTAGAAGTATGCTTGAACCCAGAAATCTCTACAAAGGTAAATCTGGATAAATTACATGCAATTTTTCATTCTCTGTCAAATGCTTAAAGATTTCTTGTACTAAAAAAATTATATGGGCAGCTGTAGTTGGTTGGGCCTGGGGTTTTGAATTACTTTTGTTTACAGTAAACGTGAACAAGTCCAAACTGTATATTACCTCTAGAATATTAGAGTTCAAAATGCTCCTCTACGGCTTCTATAGTTTAAAAATTTCCATTTCCATGATCGATATCGCTGCTTGAATAAATTTGCAATAAGACCAGAGGTGTGAAACAGGGTTGGCCGGCCTCTAGACAGCACGAGCGCAGTACGATAGTTTGGCATTTTAAAATTTTTAATTTTTAATTTTAATTAATTAATTTTTATGATTTTAGATTGAGTGTTAAAAATAAATTTTAAAAAATAAAAAATATATTTTTTATGCACTCTCCCAGACAAACATGCGGACAGGTCTCGGGTTTACTGGCAGGTCAACTTCGGAAATAACATGAATTTTACAAGAACAAAATTTGCTTATTTCAGTATACTCTCAAAGAAAATTACAAGTTTTTTTTTTTTATTTACTCGCCATCCATGAATCTTTTAACCAAACCCATGCTGCTCATAGCACAAATGCACATTTAATTTATCAATAAATATGAGATAGTTAAGTTTTCTTAATATTTTTTAATACAATTAATTAGAAAAAAACTATATCATAGAATATCATGGAAGCAATGAGCATGAGCATGAGCTAGCAGCAGGTGGGCCAAAATGGCATGATACCATCTTATTAAACGTAAAATGTTTTGTAAAATGATATGACAAATATGGATTGAATTGGCACGCAAAACACGCTTTACACCTCCAAAAATTATTCTCCTGTTAAATAGAAAATTAATTAAAAAATAAATCTAAAATAGCTTGTGAAATAACTATAACCTTACTCACTGTGTATTGTGGATTTTATTATTGCGTTGTGAGTTTCTCTTCTTTTTTTTTCACTATTTTTTTTTCATACTGATATCTTTGCATTAAGATGATTTAGGGTTGAACTTTGTATTTTATTTTGGTTGACTTGATATAGAGTTTCTTGTAGTGTAAGGAAATAAATCTGACATTTATTCTACTCGATTTGGTAAAATAAAATTCAAATATAATAATTCAAAATAATATAAACTTCAGGAATCAAATTAAAACTTAAATGAAACTTCGACTTAATTTTAGCCAGATTAGGGACTAAAAGGAAAAGTGAATGGTGTGGGGAAGGTCACCACGATGTGATGGTGCATGCTTTCCTCTAAGATTTGCAGGGGTTTTTTTATCAGTACCGTTGAAATCATTTTATTTTTCAAATTGATTTATATCTATTTTGCCCGTCCTTTATATTCTAGTTCTTTATCTTTTAATTCAATCTTTTATTAAAATAAAATATGTAATTGAGTGCTAATTTAAGCATAAGAGGATGAAACGTCAGTTTTGGGCACATGGCTTGACTTGGTGTTTGTTAATATTTTACTACAAGATTAGTTTTCTTGATAGAGAGGAATAAAATGGAATGCCAAAAGAGAGAGATTGGGCATCTAACCATAGAACCGGAGGAGTGTCGGTATAAAATGGAATGTCAAAAGAGAGCTTGAGCAGCTTACCAAAGTACTGGAGGAATGCAAGGTCCAGAATGACATGGAAACTTTCCCTGACAGGTTTTTCCATCAACCCGGTCTGGTTCTAGTCTCGGGTCGGGTTGCATTTTAAAACTATGCTAAAACTTTAGTGTATGATATAAAGAAGGTCAGTATACTATAACTTGCCCATAAAGTACCTCAGAGATGGTTAAGCCCCTCGTGCATTTCCTATTGTTGCTTTATTTCAAATCTCAATGAGTTTTTACTTAAACTATGACAATGCAGTTGAAAGAAACCTTGCAAACTCAAAATTCAAAAGAGAGTTCAAGCTATTCATATACTGAGATTGATGCTCTGAGAAAAGATTTAAGGGAAAAGGAAGATGCATTTGCAATATATGGAAAGCCTTAATCACACTTTGATAGCTAAGGAGTCTACGAGTAACAAAGAGCTGCAGGATGCTCGCAAAGAATCCATCAGGGTATGGCTTTTCATCTGTCTGCATTTCTTGCCCTTATATTTGCCAATTTTAATAAGGCTGCAGAACATCTTCGTTAATATTCTACTGCTAGCCATTACAAGCTCTTGAAATACAACTTTTCCTGATTTTGGCCACACTGGGCTTGCAAGATATGTTGAACAGAAGAACAACACTTGGAATCAAACGAATGGGGGGAGTTGATCGCAAAGCTTTTGAAGAGACATGCTTGCTTAAATTCCCCAACGAAGACACGGCAGACATATCTGCTAAACTATGTTCATCATGGGAAGAAAGTGTGAAAGATCCACACTGGCATCCATTTAAGAAAGCAGTTGTTAAAGGCCAACTGCAAGTACATCTTTACACCTCGTGCTTCTATTATTTAGGTAGCGTTATGAAAAAAAAAATTTGTTTAATTTTTTTTTAAATTATTCTGATGTGCTAATATTAAAAATAAAATTTTAAAAATAAAAAAAAACATTATTTTGAAAACTAAACTTTACCAAAATACAAAATACCAAACGCTGTCTTAATTTGTGCTCTACTGCATCTTTACACTCTGCTTGAACCAATCAGAATGTAGAAATTGTACTTATTACTTTTTGCATAACTCTATTTGGATATTGATTGCCGAGAAATGCAGGAAATATTAGACGATAATGACGAAAAGTTGAAAGGGTTGAGAAATGAATATGGAGAAGTTGAACGCTATCTTAACAAATGCATTACTGGAATTGAACGAGGACGTACAATCCAAGTGGGAGGTATGCAGTCCCTGAAGTCTGGAACTTAAAGGGAAGGAAGGAGAGCCACCATGAAAGAAATCATTCAGTATGTGATCAAGCAAATGAAGAGTCATAAACGTAAAAGAAAGTACAGATGTTTTTACCTGTTCTTCTGTTGTAAGTTTATACGTTTCAATTAACACTTCTAATTCTAAAGCACAATCTATTTTCTAGCTCATTGCAAAGCTAATCGACAAGATTATCTTTTTAGATTCAAACAGTGAGACGATGGATTAAACTGTTTGCAGTTTCTTTTCAACTGCGGGTAGCCAAAATTATACTGGTTCCTTTCGGTAACCTGTCACTAATTAGTCAAAGATAAATCGATACTGCTTGCAGGTGATGTTGCGAAAACTTCTTCTGCACAAATGAAAGGGTAAAACGGCTATAGATGTGGTCGCTGCATTAGCTGCTTCTTTGTTGGCCATTGCATGGGCAGTCACTTCCAAAAAGACGCTATCTTTGCTGTGGATAATATCTAAGATATCGACAGAGGTAAAGAAAGGTTTTTACAGTTTGTTTCATGTATTGTCGATAAGCTAAAGCAGAAGGATTTGGGTACTAAAAAACAGCTTTGAAACTATCTAGATGTAGTGACACTTTTATGTCTACAACCAGCTAAATCATCTGTATTCTAGTAGTGCTTCACATTTTCCTTCAGAATGCAGCATCATAGACCCCAATGTAACCACGTTAGTCCCACGTGATGGGATCCTCATAGAAATCTGCTGAACAGAGAAAGAAATTGGTCATGTATCTCGTTTATCATCTTCCCCGTTTCCTCGTAGGTTTTAACTGTGAGAATATGCTTCTCACCTTTGGCACATGGAGACCACAGTCTTCTTGATTATGTTTTAGGTTAGCAATCCATAATCGGATGCATCCTCTCATGCATTTTCGACATAGTTAGGGTAAGGTAACGGATGATTTTTAAAGTATTTTTATTTTGAAATATATTAAATAATAATTTTTCATTTTAAAAATTATTTTTGACTAGCATATTAAATTAAAACAATCTAAAAATATAATTTTAAACAAAAATAAATAAATTTTCATCAGACACCTGTTTAGAACGTAATTCTAAATAACACCAAATTCATGTAATGTAACCTCTCTTTTGATTGGAACTCAAGATTGTAAAGTGGGAAATAGTGCTTAGCAGCAAGCCTGATTTGTTTTGCCACCTGCTCGAGCCATGATGTGGGGCTGTTGTATATCGGCTGGTTCCTCATCCAAGAGTGGGAAGTCGGGCCAAAAGCCCATAGAGCCTCAGTTATAAAACAGTGGGCTTTAAGCCTTGTGAAACCCTAGGGACCGGACCTGCAGCTATAAAAAACTGAAAAAAGAGAAATGCCTATCCCATCTCACACCATTTCCCATCTCCAGCCGCCACCAAAAGCAACTGTAGCAAAACCCTAGGTTAAGAGTACAATTTTTTTTGAATCGACAGGTCTATTTATAAGCATATATGGGTTATGATTATAATGAGAGGGGGCTTAAGTGGGATCTTCAACAAAACCCATTCGGATTTGAAGGTTAAAAAAAGATGGAAATAGCTAAGCACAAAAGAAGAAGAGGCCGCCACTCTGAGAGTCAGGCTTTGGTTTCTCTTCAATTTCTCCTTTCCCTCTTTTTTAGCCATTCTTTCTTTCTGAGTTTTCCACAATGACAGACCTTTTAATTTTTACACTTGATATGAGCTCGCATGTCAAATTTATATTATATTTTAGCTTTTGCATTGATTTGATTTTTTTACAAGACTTTTTTTTATATATATAGGCATGTGTTGTTTCTGTTATGGGGAAGCATTTTTTGTTTAGTTTTCTCATTTAACAACCGTGCAATAGAGAAAGCCTTGTTACTTCACTTTCTTTTCAAGAGCAGAAAATTTTGCTTTTTGGAAGCTGGTGAGGTAATTAGGCAGCGGCCAGACAACCGTAGGGATGATTCCACAGATGACGGGCTGTTAATCCCGCTTTGTCTACTGATTCCATCTCACATTTCTTACTTTGATGGTTTTAATGTTGGTTAATTGCCGGGAGCCCCTAAATCCATACAAACGAAGATATTAATTAAATCCGAGTAGATGCGGATGAAATACTGATTTTGTTTCTAGATTTTTTCTATCTTTTTTGGTTTTTTAGAATCTAATTATTTTTTGATCGCATGTAGTAAGATTTATGATAAAACATGGGTGAAATATTACACCTTAAAAGATTTTGCTGATAGAAGGTTGTTTCTGAACGGCCATGTTGTTACCTACATGGCCTTTTTTGCATCTTGAAAGCATACCATATGCATAGTATGATTGACACAACTTGATTTCGGTACATAATACTCAAAATTTAGTGTGCTAAATTTCATTCATTGAGAGAATTTGGAGAGACGCTTACCTCAATTCGTTTGAGTATTATGTTTTTATGCACCTAGGTTGTCTAGACGATATGAATTGGAGTTTCTATGCCGGAGACAGCAAAATGAATCTAGTAGAGCTTTTTCCTGAATTTTAATACGTACATGGTTATGGGCATCTGCTACATTAGGTTTGTTTTGTGTCGCCGCTTGGTTCATAAATTCTTTATGATAGGCATTGTCCAACACTATTGAAAACTTGAGGTCCGTTGCCCTTCATATGCAACTTTAAGATTAAGAAATTGAGGCAGAACAAAAGCCCTTGCAACAAGTCGAAATGGATACTAGAAGAAACTTTTGTCGAGAATTTAAGAACATTTGAAGGTTTCCCCAACAAACGGACGATTCTTGGACAAATGTAGGCCGCTGTAGCTACATACACACCAATTTCCTGGACAAAACTGCTTCATACATCAAGAAATACCATACCAGTAATTATGCATTGCTGTTTTGCGTTAACAGGAAGCTCCCTGTAAAATCTAAGCGAGTTCATTCGATCATCCTTGTTTGAGCTATGCTTGTAATTTTCGTTGTGATTTGTGAACCTGAAAGTCGTCCTTTGTCTGTAATCCTGAGGCTTGCCCTATCAGTCAGAATATGCTAAAACGTTATTGATTTGTGAAGCTCCATCGTGGTTCTTTTGTTTTAATTGAGTTGACTCGTAATTCCACTACAATGGTCCAAATTTGGTTGCTCCATTGGCTTAGCTACATTTCCCATTAACGACTCCCACTTTCCCCGAGAGAAATCGTACTCCGACTTGCACAGGCTAAAATGACGGATATGGGCGCTCCTTCACGAGAACGAAGGTCAAGAAGAAAGGCGAGCAGGGGACTTGGATTTAGCTAGGAATGCAACAGTAAAGCAAAAGATTCACTACTGCTCCTTCATGAGAACGAAGGTCAAGAAGAAAGAGGTGAGCAGGGGACTCAGAATTAGCTAGGAAAGATGCAATAGTAAAGCAAAAGAATCACAACTGCTACATAAATCGCCTACACATCGGCTTACCTTCAAACAAAAGTGAAAATGGAATGGGCTCTCCTGGAAAGTGGAAGCTAAGGTAAAGAAGGATTCATTATATTGCAAACGTGGATCATACTTGTTCAATTCACGACGAAAAACTCGAAACCTTTGGAAAAAAGAAGTGGGTTAAATCTGTTAGGCCTGCTTATTTGATGATCAGGGCTGTGTACTAACAACAAGAACAAGAAGATTAATCTTGGGCCAATTTATAGCACCCCAGTTGTCTTTATCCATTTTGTTATCACTGTAAATGCTGTCCCATTCTTTATGGTTTCTTTTTGAACTTTCTAGTATTCGCGCGAAGACTGAAGACAGACATCAGGGTAAGATAACAACCAGAATAGAATCTTTGACTTGTTTGTCACCTCACCCATCACCACCGGAGGAAAGAAATCATTCATTTTCTTACCGTCCTTAAAGATCCTTCGAGGCTAGAGCCAGCTTTGGCCCCCCTTGTAGTCTTGCATTTTTTCAACTCAAATTCAATAGTTTCGTTCTCCTTTATGTGGTTTCAATAAGAATTACTTCTCCGCTCATCCCAAAACTGTTAAAAAAGAAAAATTGATGTTTAATATTTGGGAATTGCAATTGGCACAGCCCGGCCACTTTTTTTCTCACAATCAAATGACTAAACTATCCTCTTCTATCTTTTTGACCTTTTATCATCAACTAGTGTAGAACACCGTCGAGAGAGCGTGTTTATTTTATTAAGGCTGTCACTTTATACATTATTTTAATCGAAAAGAGTGCCTGCAGATGCAAAGACATGTTAACGTTGTCTGTGCAGCCTTAGAAGAAAGACTTCGTCGATATAATTTCCACAGATTTTTTTATTCGGGGAAATAAGAGGTTAATAGTTTCACATCCGAAGCCACAACGATTGATTATTGATGACTACAATTCAAAGTGACAGCCAATTGAATCGAAAAGGAAAAAATGAGAGTCCCAAATCACGGCGATCCACCGAAAAATCCAAGGATAAGCTAGTCTTTCAAAGAAAGAAGAAGGGCAGTAGCCTTTAAATTCTTATCGTCAACTGTGACCACCTTTTTATGGAATAGTTTCAGCTTCACTTGGTTAATATACTACAACTGTGATCAATAACCACAGTCCACAGGTTCTAATCTTTACTGGTTTTTTTTTTTCTTTTGACATCATTTTCTCAGCAACGGGAAAGCAAAGCGAAGATAATGATTCCTTTTGCTCTCTCACATAAAGCGTAGGATAGGTATCTAACTTTTTAGTAATAGATTATTACTTCAGAACTGAGAAGGTCAATATACTCATTTTGTCAGATAAAAAAAAGGGGGGGGGGGGGGGAATCTGTGCTCATCATAGACAGGAAGGCTGTGCCAATAGCCATTCCCTTAATATTTTAGAAGATCAAATTACTTTTATCAAATGAGCTCAATTGCGTGCCGCAACTTTTCAGGAAATGTATCAGCT
>Ga0325410_1007985_pt1 | contig 11498 bp, 3 predicted proteins | sample PopdelMetagenome_16_FD_206182 | JGI IMG/M metagenome (GOLD analysis project Ga0325410, IMG submission 206182) | Populus deltoides microbial communities from Bellville, Georgia, United States - Xylem-PdIQD-R3 | ecosystem: Host-associated > Plants > Phyllosphere > Stem > Wood/Secondary xylem... | reverse complement strand
ATTTCTGGGTCAGCAGTGACGTAGTTTTCGATGAATTTCTGGGTCAGCAGTGACGCAGTTTGTGCTGACCATTCTGTGCGTCACCTATGACTCTGTTTCGGCTCACGATTCTATGCATCAGCCGTGAATTAGTTTTCGTTGTCGATTCAATACGCCAGCCTTCACTTAGTTTTTAGTGATGATTTCTAGGTCTACAGTGACTTAGTTTTTGCTGAAGATTTTTAGGTCAGTAGTGACTCAATTTTCGCTCACGATTCCATGCGTCAGCCGTGACTCTATTTTTGCTGAATATTCCAAGCGTCAACCATGAATTAGTTATCGTTCGATTCCATACGCCAGTTGTCATTCAGTTTTCGGTGACAAATTCTGGGTCTATAGTGACTCAATTTTCGATGATAATTTATAGGTCAATAGGGACTTAGTTTTTACTAACAAATCCATAAGTCAGCCATGAATTATTTTTCAGTGACAATTCCATTCATCAGTCGTAACTAAGTGTTTGCTGACAATTTCAAGGTTAGTAGTTACGTAGTTTTCGATGATGATTTCTAGGTCAGCAGTGACACAGTTTTCGCTGACGATTACATGCGTCAGCTATGACGATGTTTTCGCTGACGATTCCATGCATCAGTCATGAATTAGTTTTCATTGTCAATTTCATGCGTCAGTCGTCGCTTAGTTTTTACTAATGATTGTTGGGTTAGCAAAGACGCAGTGTTCAGTGACGATTTCTGGGTCAGCAGTGACGCAGTTTGTAATGACCATTTCATGCGTCACCCATGAATGTTTCGGCTGACTATTCTATGCGTTAGCCCTGAATTAGTTTTCGTTGTCGATTCAATATGTTAGTCGTCACTCAGTTTTCAGTGATGATTTCTGGGTCAACAGTGACTTGGTTTTCGGTGATAATTCTAGGTCAGCAGTAACTTAGTTTGTGCTGACAATTCCATGAGTCAGCCATGAATTAGTTTTCATTGTCGATTCTATGCGTCAACCGTAAAAAAAGAGAGAAATAAGACCATTTTGGTCTAGCTCTACCTTAGGTTGAAGGTCATGAAGCATTTACTATATGCCAGATCGCCTGAGGTTAAGGAGTTCAAAAATAAGATAGACTTGTATTAATTTGATCATAACTAAGGGTAGATTATGGATGAGGGAACTAGAAAACTTAGATTGTTTCCTGGTACATTATAATCGAGGATATAATGATGGAACTCAGATGATAAAGACCAGGGGGTGTAGCTGCTGGCCCTAGGTCAAATTCATGCACTCTAGAACTCGAAAGTTTGATCACTCACCCGAAACTTCAAGCTTGAATGCACTTTACTCTTCTTGGAAAGCAGCTGCTTGAAATATGGGTGTCAATTGGTACACGCGGCTTGCTGGCTGGTCAAGGGACCCTAACTTGCTCAAAATTGTGGGTGATGCTGCTGGGGCAGGATCTTCATAACCATCTGGCCCGTGTTGCTTTCAAATTTTATAGGCATTGAATGCACTGAGCTTCCTTGATCCTTGGAGTGGGATTCCATTTTGCAGGTAGCAACTGCAACCTACTGATTATCCTAATGTCTTGAAGTGAGGTTGTTATGGATCTGAAGCTCATTCTGAATAGCACATCGCACTGAACTCCTAATCAATGACACAAAGGATTGGTAGCATTAAAATGTTCCATTTTGCTTCGTATCTGATCTTCAGTGAAAAGATGTAGTGAAGCATTTTTCTTGTGGAACTACATGAGGACCAGCTAGTCTAACCAATTGCTCGTACAAAAGCTACACAGCCTATGATCCAAGCATAAACCTGAACTTGAACTTGAAAATCTTTGTTACTAACATTTGTTTTCTTGCTAATATAATTACATCTACTGGTGTTTCTTTGAGGAACCATATTTTGTTAATTGTTAACAAATAAAAGGACATCAAAACTTGACACTGGACTTCTGTCTGTAAGGGCGAAATTTTCTGAGAGAGACTTTATCCTGTGCAATTGAAAAGTTCTGCTGGTAAATATCCAGCTGTAGTGCAAATTACGCTCCAACAGCCATATCCATATCTATAACTGCATCCTGTCCCTTGAAAACAAGGCATAATTTTCTCAGACATGATGTTTTCTTGTCATCCTTGCTTGTTGTACCAGTCACGAGAACAATGTCCTTTGAAACTTTACCCATAAGCTCAAAAAGTGGTAAGCCTAGGTTCGATCGAGTCATCTCTTCCAGAACTGGAGGCGCTTGCATGTACAAATTCATTGTTTGGTGTCTAACACTAGCTTTTGACAGGAGCAGCTTAGGATGTTCTTCAAGCATATCAATAAACTGTTCACACAAAAACCAATAAATGTAAAAACAAATAAACTGTTTACACAAAACCAATCAAAATAAGCAGCATAAACTTGTGTTCATTAAAGGAAATATTCTTCTATTTCCTAGATAAAAAGGAGAAACCCAGAGAGGGAACTAGTTTGATTATCTAAGAATTTGAAACTTACAATTAAAATGTGGTGACATAGCAAGAAAATAATTTAGAAACCAGGTCTGATGTTATCAACAAACTAAAAGGAATAGTAGCCATGAGAAGAAGAAATTAACCTTTTGTAAAGTAACTGAAGTGTCCAGCTCAATAAGAACACCTGGACCACAAACAAGACAATCCTTGTCCCTCACAAATTCAGTCACTTTGATGTGTAGACCTTCCACGCCATTATACCTAAAGAAGATTCACATCATTCAGCTGGATTGTTAAAAAAATAAGTTTTCCCATAAAAGATAAATATACCCTGTTTTTTTTTATCAGATTTCAAAAGCAACATGCATAGCTCCACCAGATTCAGACACATATATGATATCATAAGAGACAATTATGGTTCCCACATCCATCTATCATTTGTGGTAAGGTTAAATTCTTTCAGATGGCAAAAACAAGGTTTGATCATGATCGGGTAAAAGAACTAGACATTGAAGAAAAAGTTGTGCATCAAAACAAAAAATGAGAGGGCAAGATTAAGTCTATTTGTGATTGTTAGGTTATATATAATATATGCTTCTACCACCATATGAGAACGAGATAAAATTTCACTCACGTCAGATAGTTGCTTAGAGTTTTGCTGCATCCCGAGGCAAGCTTTAAGGTTTCCAAAGTACACGCAGCTGATATAATTGCATTGGTAGAAGCAATCGCTGGTATGATATTTTTCACAACACCCTGTAAACAAAGAAAGAACTACCTCCATCACAAAAAAAAAAGAATAAAACAAAAAAGGAAGGGAAAAAAAGAAAGAAAAAGAAAAAGGACAGTGCAACAAATAGGTGAAGCCAATAACATGTGACACTTCAATGAGGCATTTTGTAAGAGTTTCCTACTGGAGGTTTTAGTTAGAAAATAAAAAGGAGTGTATCAAGAAAAGATGCATCCAAATAACAGAGACAATTTTTAGGGTAACAATGAAGTTGAGTTTTATGATGTCCTTTGGTATACTCAAAAAGAACAGAAGCCAGACCACACAATGATCGGGCAGTTACTTACAGAAATTGACTCCACAGAATTTTAAAGTACCTGAGTAAGAGAATATGTAACACCTTGAATACCAAAAAGTTCAGCCCTCTTGACAGCCTGTGGAACATGGGAAGAGCATAAATTAAAAAGACTAACCTTGAAACTCAGCTTTTACAAAAAATAATAATAATAATAATAATAAATAATTAATACTGGTCAGAATATTTCACCTCGGTATAAACCCATTTCATATGTTCTGGATCATCTGGATCAAAAGTCTTTCCACTATGAACCTAGAATATAATTGTCATAAGATAATAGCTATCAACTCAAAATTGTCAATTCAAGAATGAGAAAGCATTGATGATGCATTACCTCATCCCATTTAATTAAGTGAGCATATTCAATACAATGAGCAGCAGTTCTAGGGGTTTCTGCAAGGGTGCATAGAGGAAACTTCACTTGAGGAGGGAAAAGCCAGATAGTACACTCAAAGCACGGTGTGGATCCTGGCATAATAACCCTGGCATGCCCCTTGAAGCCTTCAGTCCCACCATCTACCATCGGTTTGACTGTTTCTTCCAGTGGATTGTCATCAGAATCATATTCTAGTCACCAAGAAAAGCAATAGACAAAACATGAGATCAACAAGAATAAAGAGACTTCCAGCAAAGAACTTTTATGAATCTCAAGAGCACAGGATAACATTGTATGCTAGCATATTAAATACAAACTCAAGACTCTGCATACAGCTAGAGAGCATTTAAGCTTATTGGGCAAACTATAAAGGTCCCGTAAAATATCTGGCAGAGACAGGTGAAAATCTGCAGGCACTGCTCCTACATATACAAGACAGTATGCCAAATCTGCGATGCCTGAAGTAGCTCATAACCATAGCTAGCAGACCCTCAAAAGCTTATGCAACTTCAGCACTGAAGTCTTGTCATCCAGTCATATAAAGAAATGGCATACAATATTATGACATTTAAAGCTGTATGCCACATGTGTGAGGCACTCGTTATATACGACCCTTGTGACTTGAGGCTTAACTTGTCTCTCGAATGCATGCCTAACACAAATAAATTCAAAGTAAGCATAGCAGGCCTGATGTTATGTTGCTTGGGTGAAAAAACAGGCCTTACAGTCAGAAGGAAAAGTTTAGTCCCCAGTCTCTCTTTTAAACACATAACCACTGACAGAGGGTACACATTATTTCCTTAAGGGAGTGTCTCTCCCAAGTCCTGATCACAAAACTACATCCAAAGTGTTTAGTATTTTAGTTGGTATTGGTATCAGGTACTTTCAATAGGGATTTTCATAGTTATTACTTCTGCTTTCATTCATATATATAAAAAATGCCCTAATTTTTTGAGAAATTTTTCCAGCAATACAGCAAGAAGTGAGGGCAATAACAGGTCACAAAATATATGGAGAAGAATGCAAAAGAAAATTAAGGATACAATACTCTTTGACACAACGATAAATGGAAAGGAAATACACAGTTAACTTGGCACAAAAACAAATCATGGACAGAGGTAAAAAGTTAAATATTCAAACATAAAATAAAAGGAAGAAAAATAACTACTTTACTGAAAAACAAGCTCTCTAAATCGGCTATTCTTAGAATAAAACAAATATAAACTAAAGAGGTTAAAAAGTACGCACCAAGAAAACCACAAGCTACAGCATTTATATAGCTCCGAGCCTCAACGGAATCAAGACCAAGTACAATAATACTAAAATCTTTATAAAAATCAATTTCTTTATCCTCAATTCGGCAAAAATGAGGCACAATATTCACGCCACTAACTCTTTCCATCACCCGCTTGGCTGCCACCTCAGCCTTAGGCTTCCCAACATCTTCGAGCCTACAATAAGAACACTATATCATGAATGACTTTCTAATCAGAACTAAAGAGCTATGACAATGTTGAAACATCAAAGCAGATAAGTTACACTTTCTGTTATGTTAAGGTGTATAATAAATGAAAACACTAATACTTGCAAACAAGGAGAGGAAAAAATATGCACTTAATAATAAACATAGATCTAGTCATATTTGATAAAACAATGAAGCACCTGCTTGATAGTCCATACTGGTCCTGAGAAAATTAAGAATTATCAACCACCCTCTTGCAGCCATTTCACATTGTCAAGTAAACAAGGTGTTTATTTTCTCCTTTTACCAAAAGGTTCTTAAAAGTAATCCTTTATTCACAAGAATACTAGGTTATCACTAGTCCACACTAAAGGTACTACTTTTCCTTAGCCTTCTTGCAAGATGAACTTTTATTTATCAATTATCATCCAAACAGCCATATTTCTCCCTTGAAACAGATTTACCTAAATGCACTTATACCTAAATTAGGTCCCCAGTTTAAGTAATAACCCTTTGATTAGGTTTCACATTGTTTATTTTCTCTTCGCAGTTGATATAGGAAAAAAAAAATACTTCAAAGTGCAATTTAACCGACAATCCACGAAAGGGCATATACCAATTAAAACAGCCACGAATTGAACAGAGAAAAGAAAAGGTAAAAGCACATAAACACGTGGGTTAAGTTGAGAAAGCAAGAACCTGAAAAGAAACTGGCGATTGAGATTAGTAACCTCGATACGGTCCATATCAATGACTTCCAGATTTTTAAAACCTGATAAAGCTAGGTCCTTTAGCAGCTCGCAACCCAAACCACCGGCCCCAATTACCAATAATCTTGCATACTCTTGAAGATCATCTCTCAACTACAACATTTAAAGCAAAACAAATAGTTAAAAAAAATTGCACGCCGGGAGTTTGTTAAAATTTCCAAGAACGAAAGAGCTTACTTGAACACCAGATTCGAAGGTGGGAGCAACGAGATTGCCGGGTCTGAGAAGTAGCTTGTCTAGGTCTCTCGATCGGCTCTGTTGGACTGTAGAGCCTGCCATGTCAATCTAATCCCTGTCTACGAGGTTGCAGACCCCCAAGGCCGATACAAGAAAATCCACCGATGTTAATAGCTAGTTTTTGAGGAGGCGAGTGGCTAAGGACCTACCAAGCTTGATTTTGACGCTCGGCGTGGTGCGGAAAAGTTTAGGTGTATTTGGGATTATGGTTGGTTTGCGTTTATATATATATATATATATGTATATATATATATGTATATGTATTTTGATATATTTATATTAAAAATAAATTTTAAAAAATAAAAATATTATTTTAATATATTTTCAAGTAAAATATATTTTAAAAAGTAATCTCTGCCATAATTTAATGATTATTGAATTTAATTAAGCACAAGACACCTATAAGTTATTATATTGTTTATACTAATTTTGACCACCAAAATAGTTAAAATTAGTTTTAACAGATTTTATTCGATAAGAAGAGTTTTATAATGGTTGTTTAGAACCTCAATAATACCTAAAAAAATATTGAAGTCGAGGAAGAAAAACTTTACCTAGTTTGATTTTGTGATTTTTTTTTTGTTTATTAGGTTGGTAAATTAGTTTTTAAAAGATTTTTTTAAGGTGTTTTTAAATTAAAATAGATGAAAATGAGTTTTTAGGATAAAAAATATATTGCCTTGATTTTTAGCCACCATAATGGTGGCCAAGATCTAGGCAAATAAACAATATGTTGTCTACCTCAAAAAACAACATGTTATCTGATTACTTTTTTAAGAAAAAAAGAGGTGGAAGACAAATCATCTTCCTTATAAAAAGATATTAAAAAAAAGTAAAGGCCAAGGTGCTCAACCCTAGGCCTTTTTTCTTATGCCCACGTACGTTGGTGCACCAAGTCCATGTTGTCTAGGCTTATTTTTTTTGTTATTTTATATTTAAGTGAAAATAAATTTAAGAAAAAAATATGTATTGAACATAGTTGAGTTCATAATCCAGATTGCAAGTTTGACAGATTAAGCCACAACGTCCATGTGAAAATGTATTAAATGTATTTTTTTATTATTGTTTAATGCATTTTTGGTCCCTCAATTTAAAAAATAATAATTTCATCATTTGTTATCAATTATCTTTTTATTTAAATTTAAATAAAAAAAAATATAATTTAACTCTTTGATATCAATTATCTATTTATTTGAACTTAAAATTAAAAAAAAATACTTTTTTTGTTATTTAGCTTAAAAAAATTGGGTTTGATTTTGCTATCCCAGTCCCATGCATAACCCAGCTATTTTTTCTTTTAAAAAAATATTTCATACAAAAAGATTTGCATGTGCTTTATTGTTAAATGATTAAATGAGAATTAACATCTAGTATTAAAAAAAATTAAATCGAAAGACATGCATAACTTGGATCATAAGTTTGATTGATTAAGTCAAAAAAATTATAAGTTGACATTTGCATTAAAAAAAAAAGAGGATATAAAAATTCTAAGGGTTACACCCTAGATTTACAATATAATCAGAACATATAAAACCATATAGCCACAGTAAGGTTATTAAACTAAAAACCATTCAAAGTCAATCTAGCTAATACATTACATAACTAAAAAAACCCGTTAAACATTCACTTTAGAATCTTCATTATTCAACTTCCAAGCTCTATCAATCCTAATATTTTCTTAGGTTCCTAGGATATTTCTCACCAAATTAAGCTTGCCACGAATAATCCCTTTAATTTGATTGAAAACATAATTTGAGCACCTAGATTTACCAACAAAAATCCTTGTATTATCTTCCTGCTAAATACAATAAACTATAGCTACAAAGCCCGGTTTACAAATCAATTTACTAAACTTCTACCCTTCCAAACGAGAGTAGCTCATTTAATCCGATCATCATAGCTTTTTCTCATTCTAGAAATGCCACATCTATCACAAACTTTCCACCATATCTCTTCCTAATGTGAGCAATCAAAGAGGTTATGATCTTCATTGTTTTGGAAACGAAGAGAGCAATAGTTTGGACCATAAAAACCAAATCGTTGTAGTTTGTCTTGAGTTGTAAGTTTTTGTTGGATAGTTAGCCATAAAAGAAATGATTGCCTTAGAATAGCATTCTTGAACCACGCAATATCATACCATTTAACCTCCTGTTTCTTGGTTTTGAGTTGCCCTCAAGTTATTTTAACTAAGAACTTATTATTTAGGGAATCCAACCAAACAATCTTATCCCTTTTACCTACATTTGGTTTAACATTAGAAGGAATAGCATTTATAATGGAGTACGAGCCATCACTTGAGTGGTAGATCATCTTCATTTTGTGTTACCTACTAGCATATTAACCATTGTATTTTTTCTTATACCTGAATCATATACGAACCTCTCTTTATAAGAGTCAACTAGGAAGCTATGTGGGTGCCAATTGTCAAACCATCAAACCATGAGAAGTTTCCCTTCCATCTCCTATGATATATTTCATCTTAAGCCATGCTAAAAGATCTTAGCTTAAGAATATTTCTCTAAGTCTAAAAGCAATTTTCTAGAACCTTAACTTTCCAGAAGTTTCTTCCTTTTAACAGATTGCATCTGATCCAAGTAGACCAGACAAAGCCATCCAAGTCATTGCCCAGATTCCTAATTTGAGTATTGTGTTTTTAATGTTTGAGTCGAGATCACTTAGGTCTTTTTTAAATTCAGTATTGTTTTTTTTCTTTTATGGATTTCATCTTTCAGCATTAAGTTAATTAGGGATTGAGGTTTTCAATTTGTTTTTTTACAAGATTATTCCTACAGGTTTCACAACCCAAGTGAATCAAATATATTATTGTTTTAATATTAAATAAAAATATCGTTCAATGTGTCACTATCTCAACATTTTAAAAAAAATATCATCCAATATACAGTAAATTTTGAATTAATGGTTACATTTTTTTAATAACAGCATGTTAGCAATGTCTAGATATATTTTTTAAAATTCTTTTTGCTTCAATTCATGATGTAACGCACGTCGATGGTCTAGTCTTTAAGTATGCTTTAAAATGTTTATGGTAAAAGATCTTTTATTAAAAAAACATCAAAATATTTTTATATCCATCTAACTTCAAAACAAAATCTATAACCAAAATACCCAAATATCTAACTCTCTCTTAATACCATTAACTCATTTGTCTTTTTTTTCTATGAAATATTTTATTTTAAGGTTTTACAAATGATATTTAATAGATTTTATATATATATATATATATATATATATATATATATATATAAAATGTGAAATATTATTTATATAGTTATATTTTTTAAATTAACTATATATATAAAATATTTATATTATGTATACAGTTACATTTTATAAAATAATTTTATAGAAATATATGATATAAATAAATATTCTTTTCCTTTAAATCATCATCATTATATATAATCTGGATTGAAAAAAAAAGTGTTCATTTAGAATAGTTGTTGAAACAATGATGGTAATTTAATGGAAAATAAATATATTATATCATATATATGTAATGTAATGTAATTGTTATATGATGTGAATATTTTAAAAATAAATATGATTCAAAAACATAATATCGAATGTAAAACACTATAAATTAATTTGTATCCAAATCAAAAAAGAATTTTAATCTATAAAACTATAAAATAAAAAAATTATAACAAAATAGTTAAATGGATTAATGATGCTCGTTCATTGAGAGTTAGATTTTGGGTTCCTTTGATATGAAAAAAAAAACCAAAATAGTTTAATAGGTTTTAAGGATAGAAAAAAAATTATATGAGAATTTTGGTAATTATCGTAATTTTCTTATCAACAAAATTCATATTAAATTAACGGGGTGTATTTTTGGATAAATATTATATATCACTTATTTTAATTTAACCATTTCAAATTTAATTGAGTGAAATGAAGATTTTATTAGGATTCCATTTATTTTTTATAAAATAATTTTTTTTAAAATGAAATATATATATTTTTTTAAATTATATTTCTTTTCATTATTGGTTATGCTAATAAAGACTAATTAAAAATAATTGATTGATGTATAATACATGTTGAAAATAAGTATAATTAATTGGTGGTGGGATCTATGATTTAATGGTAAAAATATTTTGATTTTTAGAAAAAAAATTGATGCTTTTTTTCTTTGATTGTAAAATAATTTTACCTCACAAAGTTTTTCTAGGTGAACTAAATATGAAAAAGAAATTTATGAAAAATTATTTTTCATAAAATAAACTAAACACGCTGATTTAGACCAAGATAGTGATTCGCATTCAACATCATTTTTTCCTCAATTCAATTGCTACAAATTCCTTAAGTATTCATGTCTCATATTTTTTAATAAAAATAATATTATGGTATGTTATGTGAATCTTATAGATATAAAAATTCAGAAATCCACAATGAAATAAATGACAAACCTAGAATGCCAAATATCAAGTTTTTGATAGATAACCCTATATCTAAAAATCAAAGGTATTGAAAATTGAACTTTGACTTGTTATTTGTATCAAAACAAGAGCCTGGAGTATTTGAAATGCCATAAAGTCAGTTATATCTTGATAAGTCAAATTTGTTCTTTGTTCCAACAAAGAGAAAAATATTGCATAATGCAAAACACAAGTTTATTCAAAACATTATAGCTACCTTAAATTTAATATAAATAAATAACTTACAAAGACTCAACAAACAACTTATGAACCCTAGACCTAAGGCCCAAAACAAAGCCCAACAAAAACTAAAATCCAAAACACTTAATATGTAACATCCCCTATTTCTGGGATAAAACCACAATCTCATGTCAATAGAAAAAAACAGAGTAGTTAATAATTTTTTATATATATATATATACATATTCATGGTCTTCGTATTAACATCTACCAGAATTTCGACAGAGTCCCTCCTATACTGGAAGGTCCCAAGTTACCGACATGTAACCGGTTTACACTTCTAACAGTTCGCATCTCATAACTTAATTCCCGACTCAATCATCCTGGGTTTCAATTCCACAATTATACTCACACCTATCAACCATAATATTTATGATATGCATTATATAACAAAAATATCATTATGGATGGATAATTTAAATAAATATAAATACATAGACAT
>Ga0325410_1007984_pt1 | contig 11499 bp, 8 predicted proteins | sample PopdelMetagenome_16_FD_206182 | JGI IMG/M metagenome (GOLD analysis project Ga0325410, IMG submission 206182) | Populus deltoides microbial communities from Bellville, Georgia, United States - Xylem-PdIQD-R3 | ecosystem: Host-associated > Plants > Phyllosphere > Stem > Wood/Secondary xylem... | reverse complement strand
TTCATTGTTTTCGAATTTATCAATATGGCTATTGGAAAAACAAAATCAATGCACATCTGCTTTACAAACTACACCTTCTAGTGAACATGCTGCTGGGGAGGGATGTTGAAGAACACCACTGGATAGCAGAGTTGCTGTAGCAAGGTTCTGGAAATAACTTTCAAACATATGGAATACCTTCTAAACCTAGAGAAACAGAAAACGGCTTTACATGCAAGTGCAAAAAAATAAATCAACGACAAGTATAACTAAAATTATAAGAGTACATAATCTTATCCACCACCATTTTCGGAGTCCAATTGCTCACGGCTTACAAGAACACCCTCATCCCACGTCTCAACATACCTGTGCACATAGAGAATTTGGGGTCATGCAAGTCAAAAATATTAGTGTTTACACCTAAAGAAGTGCTCCACTTGAGCTCGTGCAAGAAGAAGAAAGATGTATCAGCATGAATGTTCCAGACTTCATAGATTGCATTTATACATGTGAATCTCGTGTAAATATGTAGACGTGATGTTTATTAATACAATACCAACGTTCATTGCATAACAAAAGGATTATGCCAGGAAATGAGAACAAATTATTGAATAATTATTTTGCACAACATGCCAAATCAATGTTATTGAAGACTGGCTGAAATTAAATAGTGTTCCATAGTGAATTGAGTACAGACCTTGCTCCATCAACATCAATACAAAGGAAGTGGCCATGTCGCCATCCATCTTGGAAATGGCCAAAAAATACATCACCAAACTTTGAATAGAAGCGGCTTTCACCATTGGCCTTTCCCTTCCAAAAGTTTGCAAACCATCGATCCCCGGAATGAAAATAAAACCAGCCCTACACAACCAAGAAATGCAGAGCAGCACTCAAAAACTAAGTTTGAATTGCAATTATTTCCATACCAACAATAAAGGATGCAGTGGCACTTCAGAAAGAAGGGGCCTGGACATAGAGGTTGGTCTTGATTGAAATTATTAAAGCATAATTTTTTTTTGTGGGGACATGAACGAGGAGAGGATATAGTGCATAGGCCCTTGCCATCCTCAATAATGAAAGGTGCAGCAGCAGTTCAGAAAGTAGGGCCCTGGATGTAGAGCAAAGAAAATGCAATGCATATATGTTGGTCTTGGTTGAATTTATGGAAGCATTTTTTCTTTTGTGGGGACAAAATGAGATGAGGATATAGTGCATAGAACCTTGCCATCCCCATATCGCCACCCCCACAACGCACAAACCCACCACACACAGGCACATGATGTGGATGTGTTTTGGATATTGCCTCTTACTAAAGATTCCCATCAAAAAGATTCCCAACGCAGTCGGAACGTGTACCAAAAATCAGCACTTCTTAGGACTATGTTGAACCTATATATGTATATTTTAAGCTTCAAAATGCTTCCAAATGGTGGTTAATGTTATAGAGCCATCCAAGATTAGAGATTTTAGTGTTAGAAATAACCAAGATATTGCCTTAATGCAGTCACTAAGAATCAATTCTATCTAAATTTGGCACAAAACACAGAGCCTCATAATGCTAGAGAATGATGAAGTTGGTCACAAAGATTCTCTTCTTTTGAAGGTCATCGGTCAAGCTAGAAAGAGGAAGAGGTGAGACACATGAGACCAACCTTGCCATGCATTACATCATCCCTCCATGATCCCTGGAATACATCCCCATTGCTGAAGTAGAATGTACCTGGGCCTGATCTCTTACCATAGCGCCACATGCCATCATAAATGCTTCCATCCTGAAGGATCAGACGGCCCTGCATAATAACTTATTAAGTGGGTTCTGGTTTCTTATACTACAGATGAAACAAATATCACCAGAAATTGAAATTTCTGAACATTCTAGGGCTATAGCAAAGTACCTTCCCTTCTGGCAGACCTCCTTGGCACCGCCCCCTGTAGACGCCTCCCCTGTATTGCATTTCCATAATAGGACTCCACTTCTTTGGTGAATCTCGCTCAGCTTCCTGTGTGAAAATCGGAATCAGAACAGAAATAGATCGACTAATCTCAATGATATAGAGGAAAGTTTCTTGATTACCAGAAAGAAAGAAGAAAAGGTAAAGTATTTCAGGTTCATGGTTGCCTGTAAATATCTGAGTGAAATTATGGTTTCTTTGTCAAAAATTACAGTAATTCAAATAAAGGAGTTCCAGCTTAGGAAAAAATTAAAAACAAAAGACAATGCATGCCCATTGAACTGTTTTTATTTCTTCAGAAAATCGGTTTATAAGGAACTAGTGTTTCACTATCTTTCACTCCATGGTGATGTTACCAAACATGGTTTGAATGTCAGATAACCATTTCGAAACTCCATCTAAACAGATTAAATGCAACAACAATGAATTTGTAGAATTAGTCGAAAATATTGGAGGATTAGAGTTTCATGGTTCTCTCTTTTATGCACAGATAATAACCACACATTCCAATTTATAACTAGCAAATTTAGATGACAAGACATGAAAATGGACAGAATTTTCCGTTTAAAATTAAAAGCTGCTCAGATTATTATACTAAAGTACTAGCACGTACAACTTTCTTCTAGAAACAGGATTATTCCAACAATCAGCCAACAGAAACAGAATGTCTAGCTTCAAAAAAATAGCTTTTCAGATTAGAACCCAAAACTGGACTTGCATTTTTGGATCTGTTTTCATGAGATGGAAATTACCAGCATAGATGCAGCACGAGCAGAAAGAATTCCTTGCTTTTTAAGCACGTCAGGATTTTTACCCTTTAACAGTGTGGATGCATTATTATAAAAATCCCTCACTGCTACAAAACCTGCATCACCCCAAGAAGGGATATTTGAATTAACAAGTGCCTGTCCTTTGAAATCATCCTCGGTTTTTGGTTCTGAGAGTTCTGTGGCATATGAGATGTTCAGACTGCCTTTCGACTCTTCTGAAGGTCTTACACCAACTGGAAGTTTGAAGATGCTCATATCATCAAGCACTGGAGTGGCTCCGGCCCTTTCTTTGGCCCACTCCTGTGCAATCTGATATCCCGGCCCCATATTCCTACTAATGAGTGGTTCCCTTTGGAAAGCAGGAGTTTCTACACGTATGTAAACATGGTGTCAAACAAAGAAATTTAAGACCTCAAAATAGATTAATCCAAGGTGCTTTAACCAATTGAAATTTGTGTTGTCAGTAGGGACTGATACAATAAGGAACTTTTTGGTGCAACCTTCCATGTTTTGATTGTAAAAATTAGAAGACTCTATCGTATCTTCTTCTAATAGGCCAGCCCCATCTTCTTCAACTTCATTGTTGTAATTCCTAAAATACCAAAAAGCAAAAATATTAGAAAAAATGATGGACTGTGTGTAAGAGATCTCAATATAAACCAATGCTCAACAGCACCTTGAACTATAAATGTCAACATAATCACTGCCTGATACCCTCTCGGAGTCCTTGGAGTGCTTGTCAACACCATTGACTATACCTTCTACAGAACTTATATTTTCCACCAAACCAGAGTCTGGTGAATCTATCCCCTTCGATAGCTGTGCATCTTCCATATCTTTTCCTTTGTTGCCACAAGGTTTTTGGTGGGATATCCTCAGAAGTTTAAAAACAAAAGGGAAATGCTGGGCCAGTTTGGAGAATATGCTACTTTTCTGAGGAGCCTGCTGCTCGATACAGCTGGTAATCACATAAAATTAAAATTAAAATTGAGAAGAAAATGCATAACCCTAAATATAAACAAAACCATCACAATTAGCAATGGTACACTGAACATTTACATAGGAATAAGGGGGTGGGGGAAGACTGAAGATAAAACCAAACAACGAAACCACAGAATTTAAATGAAATACCACGCAGCTCTAGGCAATAAAAGAGGTAACTAGAACTACAACAATCATAACTAATGTGATGCAAAGTAGCTTTCTTACATTTTCATTATTTCCAGAAGAACGGTTATCACTGGAAAAGGCTTTTACAGATTTTCTCAACATTGAGAGACTGTTATATATTCCATAATCAAATGTCAAAGCAAAAGGGGAGCGAACACTAGTTTGTGGCCTAACTAACTCAACTCAAGAATGATTGATGATATTCCAAAATCTATGGTGACAGAACAGCATATTGGATACCAACTCCAACCATTTCACAAGGAATTGAGAATCAAGATTTAATCAATTCAAGTTTTTATATGCAGAGCAAGGATTCTTACCCTACAATAACAATTGTTGTTACCAGCATGTTGGGCTCCAGATTAGGCTCATGAGCTGTACAAATAATGATTTCCCCCGTGTAATTTGCTGTTCGTCGGAAAGTAAGCAGAGAGGCATGCACATCTTTGTCGTCCATAAGAACTGAACTTGCAATAATGCATATAACAATTCCATTTAATTCCTGTGCACAACAAACAACCAAAGAATGCTTATGCATCGAGAAAAATGGCTATTCAGTCTTCATATGTCAAGCAAAATAGTTATTTAAAAATATCTATCATGGCATAAGGCAGAAAAGAAGAAGCCACGTCTAGGATACAAGTGCAATCAACACTTGTTGAAACAGTTAAAGGCAAAACTTTTGCAAGTTCTCCACTCAAATTTGTTTTAATTATACCTTAACACCGGCACCAATGAAAGGGCAATCATACAGAGCCTGTATAATCGAACTTCTAATGCTGTTGCCGGTGCCAAATCCAATTTTTGCTTCTTTGTAGCTCTCCAGTATCTGTACATGGTTGGATTAGCTTCAGAAGATAGAGCAGAAAAATAACGCAGAAAAGAAAGCAGACAAATAACAATCTATGAATGAGAAAATTTGTTTAAACTTGAGTAAAAAACTGAATAAAAAACAAAACAAAACAAGAAAGACAAGAACAATGAAAAAGCATGAATAACTTGCACAAATGGATATAGTCACAGAGACTTACTTTTATAACTTCTGAAACTTTGAGTTCTTTCACATTATTATGCACTGCATCAATTATTTTCTGGTGCATCTCCTGAAAACGTACCAGTAATAACCAAATTAGAGGAACCATGGCATGAATATTGATTGTCAAAGAGAAAGGACAGAACGCATGCTAACCGAGACAAGAATAGAGATGGCATTTATGGCCAATAAAACAGCACTGTTTGCAGACTTCAAGGCCTCATCTAGAGTGACCAAGTCCTTTTTTAGGAGTGCATCAGTGTCAATATCTGTAATTACAAAAAACACATATAAAGCTTATCAGGCTTACCAGTCTCCTAGCAGCCCCAGTTGTATAGATGATAGTCTACTTTTTATATTGAGCAAAAACCATGAGTTAAATATGACTTAGTCCCTATAGTTTAATCCAACTAATTAACTAGTCCTTATGGTTTCAGAAACTATATATTCAATCCCTTTACTTTTAAATTCGTTTATAACTTAAAGCTTTCATTTACAGACATACAAAGATAATCCAGGCCTAAAGGGGAAAAAAGAGTGAATTCCCAGAAATAGCTTTGGCCACCAGCAAATAACCAGCTATTTTACTAATGAAACGGTGGCAAATGTGCCAGAGAAAACTAAAAATAGAGGTCATAATAAACAAAGACTTCTAGCTGGATTTGTGTAAAAAGATGAGTTATTATCGAATGATATACCGCATTGCTTACCAATACAGAAATTTGTATACTCTTGAAGCTTTCCTACCAAATCTTTCACCTGTGAAATGATAGACAATCACAATGCTGAGGCAAATACTTGATTAGAAAGCCAAATCACAAAATTGTTGCTTCAGACACGCTACATGTGACAAGGGTATAATCTCAATAATTATGGAAAATTCTTATTGATGATATACATTAGACAGTGGAGAATGGAACAAATAATTAACATATCCAACCCCAACAAATTTGCAAGGCTTAGTTGGGTGAGTTGGGTAGAATCTATAGCCAAGAAGTTGCAGCTTTCTACCTCCTAAATCCCATGAACTGAGTCAGAAACTGAATAATAAAATTCCTAAAATTAAATACTCAAATAATAATCCTTCATGTGTTTCTTGGTTCTTTATCAACAAGAGAAAGAGTCTCCTAATTGACATAATTAAACTCCCATGTGTAAAGTGCAATGGAAAGGAAATCTTCCTCTCCCAAAGAACAGTGAAAGAAAACAAAAGGAGGTTTCAGATGTCTTAGTCAACAAACATCCAACAAATTTCTGGCCTACCCAGCATAGGCAGTTCTTTGAAATCACCTACACAAATTAATACTATTTCAGAAAAATGACATATTTTCAGCCTGTTATCTCCTGAAGTTATTGAGTCGGTTAACATGACAAAATGAGCAATGACTGTTATCACCACAATCAGAAAAAATATACCACATTATAAAGTATTGCATGCAACTTAAAATAATGAACAAGGGATTTTCACTGTCAGACGGAGAGGTTGTTGGGTAGCTTCCAAGTTTTGCGACCATAATTTAATGCACACATATGAATAGATACAACTGCAAAGAACATCTTCCAGTGGATTATCATTGACGAATATTTTTATTTTTTTTACAGTAAAAAAGCATCTGAAATCAACAGTTGCCAAATACCATACCTCATCTTGGCGCCTTTGTCCTTCAAAACTGAAAGGCTTTAGAAAAATAGCGACAGTAAATCCATTCCTGAACCTCCTTGTTTTAAGAATATCAATTGCTGTAATATGATCCAAGCCATATCCTGCACTAGCCACCTAGAGGGGGGGAAACCACAGCATTGTAAGATTTCTAGTTGAGAATGAGGAAGCAATTAGCATGATACAATTTTTCTGGTTTCTGTTTATTCATTAAAATCAGATCCTAAAGTTAAGTTTTCTTCACAGACCCAGTTATATACAAAAAAGTGTTGGAAATATAATGGCATACGTTAAAGAGATATGCAAAAGTATTAAGAATTGAAAAGGGCAAGGTGGGACTTGAAAGATTATATTTCAGAGGATACACTTTCTTAACAAAATCCATTTGGGCAAGCTAGAAATTTCTCAGTTCACATGCTTATATGTTCTGACTACATCTCATATTTGATACACTAAAATTGTTTCCCCTTCTCATCAGTGTTCACAAATACTCCAATTGAGCAGACAAGATTTCTAAAGTTGGGGTCTTTGAATCTTTTCTTATTTCAGCAGGCAGCTATGAAGCATTTACGAGATTGACACCAGATAGTCAATATGACAAGTATTCTGATAACATCAATCATGCTTGTTGCGGTTGATAGAAGTGTAAGTTGATAGAGTATTAGATACTCCCAATGCATTGGTAGTTATCATGGTAGTTGCCCTCCATTGTAGCTATCAAGGCAGTTCCTCTTTTTGTTGTGAGTGGAGGAACAATACACAGAGCTGAGGGTGATAAATAATTTCACATGCCAGTCTACCTTCATAAGTATACTCATTTAGTTTTAGCAGATAACAATTTAATTAGAATAACAGCAGCCCAAAATATAAGAGAGTGATAGTTAAGGAATGTACAAACAAGGACAATGGCCTTTGAAGGGAACTTTAGAAATTGCGAAACTTCCATAACCCTTGGATTAACATCTGCAAACATTAATAAAAGAAGAACAAAAAATTGACTTATTGCTAAAAAACAAAAAGATTGGTACCTAACCTAAGAAAACTAGAAACGCAAACCTTTTTCAAGAACCCTTTCTTGCAACTGAACATTCACGGAATCTTTGGTCTGAATATTCCTGCCAGAAAAAGAAAAGCAAAAACAAATTAAGGAATTGCAAGAGGGTCTATGATAAAATAAAGTAAAAAAGAGACAAAGAAAGAATTGCGGTGATACCAAAATCGGAGGAGCGAAGACGATAACTGTAAAGGCGAGTCGAAACAGAAATCAACAACGGCGTCCTTCCTGCTGCCAATGCTTATTACATCAACTAAATCGCCGGATTGTCCTCCCCCGCAAAAATTAACAGCGTCGCTTTTAAAACTCAATGAACCATCATCATCATCCTTCTCTGAGCTCACTTTAATTCGAAGACGACAACGCCTTTTGCAATTCAATCTCTTACGAAAGAAGCTGCAGCGATCCATGTAAAGGGCGGTTTTGGAGGAGAGAGAAACGGAGTGAATGCTCGTCAATACAGGAACCTCCATTTTTTTTATTTTTTGGAGAATTTGTTACATTTATTTATTTAAATAAGCGAGGGAGGGTTTAGAAAATGAGGAGGGAATAGAGTCAGAGATATCTGTATGTTATCCAACCCCAACTTAATAAATCAACTCAGCTGAACTGGGTGAAACAAACAGGGGAGGGGAGGGGAGGGGAGGGCTAGGAGAAGCGTTAAAACGATCCAAGGGTGGATGCCTCCAAGAACCCTATTTTAAACTTTTATCTGAATTTCCATTCTTGGCTGCTAACTCTCTCTTCTTCTGCTAGAAATATACTGGCAGGAATCAAATTAACCCGGTTAAAAATTCATCTCGGAAATGCATATATTTGTAAAAAAATCAGATGTGATTATTTTTTTTCAAAAACAAATGGTGTTTGTTAAAATAAAATTGGGTGTAAATTGATCGCAATTTTAGTCCTGTGGTTAAAGTGAAATCTGAAGAGTTTTACTTTTCGGTCTGTTGGTGTGATTCCAGCTTTTACTTTTCGGCCAAATTTATCTCTTCGGGTGTTTTTTTTAACATTACATACAACTAAAATATAATTTTAAATAATAATTTTTTAATTTAAAGTATGAGTTATAATCATGAGTTAAAAGCTTGAAATTTTAAACTGTTGATTAAATATTTTTTTAATTGAGAATATTAAATTGTTTTTTTTTTTTTTGACAAAAGGACCCTAACAAAGATGTGAAAAATATTTAAGACTAGACTGATAAAATTTATTGATTTGACTTATTGAGAATGAGTGTGCAGGTTAAGAATTACCTTGAAATAAATATTTTTTTTATGTATGATGTGTGGTTTTTATTTGATGTTTTTGTTTTCAAATTTTAAAAATATAAAACTTGTTTATTTTGGTTCGAATTTAAAGTATGAAGCTCGAGCTCGATTGATTGATTTCTTGATTGTGACCTCAATTAATTTCACTGGCTCGTCCTTGACGCTCGACCAATCTCATCACTAGACATATTTATGTTCTGGCTTCAATAAGATAAATATTTCAAGTTAAAATTCCTCTGAACCAATTACCAATCAACAAAACTTAGGTGGGGTTAGATTACAGTAATAATTATTTTTTAAAATATTTTTTATTTAAAAATATATTAAAATATTTTTTTTATTTTTAAAATTTTATTTTTGATATTAATATATTAAAATAATGTAAAAATTTTAAAAATATTTTTTTAAAAAAATAATTTTAACTAATTCCTATTAAGGGTATCCGAGAGTATAGTTGTTGAGAGTATAGTTGTGGTTGTGTTTTAAAATATTTTTTATTTGAAAACATATCAAAATAATATTTTTTTTATTTTTTAAAAATTATTTTTGATATTAATGTATTAAAATGATTTAAATATATTTTTTAAAAAATAATTTTTAAATTAAAAAAATTAAAAATTAAAAAAAATTCAGTTTAGACAACATTCGAAATACTTCCTTAAACCCAAATAATATGCGAGATTAATTTTGACGCATGCCACGAACATGAGCTTGTAATGTCGGTTCTTTTAAATTCCTTGTAAAGTCACGTCGACTAATCCAACTTCATCATTTTTTAAGTCAATTTTAAGTGTCCCTGTTCTTCAAGTTTTAAAAGACAATTGCACGTGTCCAATTTTCTTTTTCTCGTGTTTGTATTGAAAATTGTTTTGGATCAAGGTTCAACATTTTTTTTAATCAGTAATATAGGTATTTGAATTAACTTAGATTAATTTTATGAATTTTAAAATTAATAATCATATAAATTTTTATTGGTCATGAAATTTATAATACTCGAACTGATAATTTTTAAAAAATAAACTTAAAACTAGACCAATTAAATTATAATCTTAAGAGTTATATTTTAAAAAAAAAAAACACAGAGGAAAAGTGTAATGGTTAAAGAAATTTGCTTCATTCCATGACTTTTTTTAATTCAAATTTAAAAACCAGTACGTTGAATAATTTATTTTTCTAAAGGGTATAAAGCCCCATGAACTATTGGTCAAAATGGAACCAGCTCCTGGACAAATTATCCGGCACTCGAAGTTCCTAAACAAAACCAAGTAGCTAACTAGTTAAATCCAGGTCTTCGTATAATCAGTGTTAACTAAAGCGTGTGAAATGCACGCGGTTATCATACCTTGACCTTTAAATTAGTTCAAATTAAAAAAAAAACACAGAGAGAGAAGAAATATTGAAAAAAGAAAATAATTCCACTTTTTTTCATTAATTTTCATTCTGTTTTTCATATTCCATCCGTTTTTAAAGGTTGAAATACAAAAATCACGTGCATCTCACATGCCTGAATCAACACTAATTGAATGAAAATATAATTTTATCTAATAAAAAAAATTATAATTAGTTCTTCAAATTTGTTTAGGAATTTCAAGTGTCGGATGATTTATTAAAGGATTAATTCTGCTCTGATCAGCAGTTCAAAGAGATCTAACGTCTTTTGCATTTTTTTCTTGCCTCCGTATATGTGAATAAAAATTATTCTCAGTGATATTAAATACATATTAAAAAAAAAACTCAACAATCCTTGCAATTCATTTTTGAAGAATCAAAATAAACAATAAAATTAATTATTTTTACAAAGTTAAGAAAGTCTAGAATCGATTATCGAGAGAAAATAAAAATGTGAAATAGATATTTATTATATAAAGTAATTCAATAAATTTCTTTAAAAAAAAATCCTTCACGTGAAATAAATCTAGACTGCAACTTACCAGCTATGGTCTTGTTTTTTTTGTCCAGGAGATTCAAATTACCATTTTATTTGCTGGCATTTTTAAGGAATATATGTCCAGAATTTTACTCGACTCATGGGCTTTATCCTTAAAAAGGTAAAAAACAACGTGGGCCTAAAAGGCTAAATTTAGAAATAAAATTCAAAAACTCCAGATATTGATTTCCATGGCTACTTTATATGTATGGAAACTTAGTAATTTTTCATATCTAATAAAAAGAGAGAACATTGAAAATACTTCCATATTAGAATAACTAGTCTTGTTTATATAATAATTTCCAATCTCATCTAGAAATCAACAAGATTTTCTGAAAAAAAAATACTTACGATGTTTATTTATTTAAAATTTTATACAAAAATATTTTTTTAACCATTAAAATGTTGATTTTTTAAGAAATATTTTATTTTTTCAATCGCATTTAACTTGTGATTGTGATAAGAAAACTAAAAGCAAGGTATACGCATAAAATTAAAATAACTTTGTGCCCCTGATACATCTACTACCCATTGTTTCATATTTATGTGGAACCCACCTTTACGTGATGAAAGATATTGTACTATGCATTAAAACGCATAGGGACATCACTATGTTGATACTATATACATATAATAATTACACTGTATATCATATTATAGACATGGAATGTTCATATTGT
>Ga0325410_1007983_pt1 | contig 11499 bp, 14 predicted proteins | sample PopdelMetagenome_16_FD_206182 | JGI IMG/M metagenome (GOLD analysis project Ga0325410, IMG submission 206182) | Populus deltoides microbial communities from Bellville, Georgia, United States - Xylem-PdIQD-R3 | ecosystem: Host-associated > Plants > Phyllosphere > Stem > Wood/Secondary xylem... | reverse complement strand
GCCTTTAGTTTTGCATTTAATCTCTAAGTTGATCTTTTTTATTTCTTTTGTTCTAATTAAAACAATTTTTATACCCCTTTAGAAAGTTACCTTCATGTTCATCATTTTCTCCTTGTCTTAATTTTCCATTCTCGAACCCTAATTGAAAATGTATTAGGAATTCCAAATCACTTGATAGCCAACTAATTTCCATACCAACATCATTATTTCCACAATACCCACTAATTCTACACACATTTTATAAGAGTTAAAATTAATTAAATCAACCCTCATAATTCTACACTGAAAAAATTATACATACCAATTCATCCATTTATGAGCAATTACACATTTTCCTTTAATATTAACATATTCCACTCTTTCCTAGCACATTACTTAATAGGCCACCCCGGGTGGTGGAAACAGGCCCAAAAAAGCTCAGACTACGAATGAGAATGTACATGTGAGAATTCTCATAAAGCTATCCAAGCACACTGCAATTTTCTCCCTTGGAAGGTACAAGGTTCCAGTGACGACCATAATATGCTTGTCTGAATTCATGAGTCCAGATTCAAGTGATTTTGACTAAGCTGACTTTTAGTTTCATAATATGTATGTCTGACTGAATTCAGGACTCAGGTAGTAGAGCATGGAGATTACAAATTTATCTGGAGGATTTCGTTTAGAAGAACTAAAGATTGCAGACTGTTCATAGGATTGATTGATCTCTTGAGAAAATTCAGGAAGATATAATACTGTCCTTGTGAAATGAAGAAAAAATTCCAAATTTTGATTCTCTTATGAAAGTTGTTAGAGAACACATACACTTTTGAACACATCAAGTCTTTATTGCATGTTGAACCAAGCTTTACACTTCCTCACACTTGGTGAAACCCTTCCATGAAGACAGGAATAAGAAGGGGAAAAAAAGTTAAAAGGGGTAGGAGTACTGGGGTAAACTTCCATGCAAATTCTATTGTTAAAGGAAGGCTAGTTCTATGAACGAGGAAAAAAAAAATCCCTCCAAGTTTAAAAGAAGGTGTCAAATCTTAATGGCAAAATTCTCTTATAGAAAGAAATCTATTATTGAATAATATTTATGGACTCTGAGAATATAACATGAATCCAAGGAGGAAATGGAGAGGACAGGCTGAAAAAAAAAATACAAATAATAGAACAAAGTCGGTTTGCATGACAAAGTTAGCCTAGCCAGCTATGGAAATTCTAATCCAAATCAGAGAAGGAAAGTACCCTATAAATCTAAATCAGACTGGTATGTCGTGGAAGATATGATGCTGAAGCTAGGAGCAGGAATTGCAGGAATTCATCACAAAGGAGCAGCAGCAGCTCTGTTCCTGGATGGGAGAAGGAATTTTGCTCAGAAATAGGCGGAATACAATGGACACGTCTCTTGGAGGCAAAGAAATATATGTCAGAAACAAACAAGATCATGCAATGGGATGACTCTGAAGGCAAGGAGTGCTTCTACAAAGCCAAGTATCGGTTTTGTTCTCTGAATTATGGCCATGCTTCTTATTGCAGCATATCCTTACCAGATCCGAACAAGTATATTGATGAAATAGATTGGGATTCTGAATTTGATAACCAACTATTAATGGAAATGGAAGAAGCTCGCAAGCCAGTAACACGTTGCAAGGAAGAGAGTAGTTTTGTGGTGAATAATCCTTGGATGTTGCCCGTGGAACATATAAAGCCAACAGGATGGGATGTGTGTGAAGATTGGCAAGGACCAAGGTAGCTGACAGGTATGATTGTAGGAGATGGCAAGGATTGATAGAGATGATCACTACAGCTGCGCAGAGTTTGGCGACAACCATCCAGTCCAAGATATTCAAGTTTTTTTTTTTTTAATGATCAGTAAGGATGTTAAGCAATATGTGTTCATTTTCCAAATTGAAACAATCACTTGGAATTTTTATTTAGAGGGTAGGGGGGGTGTTCGTGTTGAATCCAAGGTAATTTAAATGTGAAATTCCGCAGCAAGGTACAATCACAAGTCTAAATTAACACAATTTCTCTAATTTTTTTAAAAAGCGATAATAAATTAAGAGTGATGCATCTAAATTTGAACAATTGAAAAGGGTTTTTTTTTTTTCATGTATAATTCGGAACGATTTGGATATACTGCGGATTGAGAATCTGTTTGTACATGGATACACAAGCTTGAGCCAAAAATTTTAGTTGACAAGATCTAGCTGGAAAAAAAGAAGAGGGTTTTCTCGAATCAAGATAGGTGGAGTTAAGCCCTAAAGGAACGAACCTCTCTTTAAAATTTTAATCCCAATCAAAAAGAAATTGCACTTCCATTGTTAACTGTTAGCTTGATAGCAATTTTGTCCAACCTGTCAAACTTGGTAACCAAAGCAGGTGCAAGTTATCAAGCCATGTCAAGAACTGTGAAAGGGTCAGCAAGCTCTCATCAGTGGTGAGAGTTAGAGAATCAACTAAAGTCCTAGATAATTTCGAAGATGTTGGTTTAATCTCTTGATTGCATTGTTAACTTTTCAACTGTACACAGCCGATACATTTACACAACTCAAAACAGTTAGCAATCTCCTGTGTGAAATTGCATTCAAACAGCACGCCTGTTCTTTGTTTTTGCCTTATGATTCTTCTTCTTTTTTTTTTTCCCCTTGTGTAAAACAAAGCTTTCAGAATTCAAATTACAAATCCTCACACAATCTGACATGACTGTCAAACTCAATACAAACCAGCTCTCCTGTTTTCTCCTTTATGTTTCCTTCTTTACCCCTTATCGGTACAAACTAGCTCTTGTATGTGATCAATCCACGATTTTTGGAAAAAGTCTTCAACTATTAGTTAATTCCTCTGCCATTATGTTGTCAGTTCTTCAGCTCTGTAGTTGGAACGATTTTTCCATCTGCAAGACCTTTGGATCAAAGCTAAGTGCAGATGGCAGCCAACCACCAGACTCGTCTCCTACCTTCACGGATAGACTAACTTGACCAGAAATCTCAAGATCCTTCTCGTGCATGTCACACGATGGTCATCAAAACCTGTTAAATTGAATGGATCCTGGCTTTTCAGTGGTTCAGTACCTGCCATAGGGCCTCCAACCCTCCTTCCATTGTCTCCTACTGCTACTTCTTTCAAATGGATAATTCGGAGCATCTGTATGTGTTCTGTATGTGCTGCTTCCACTTTGTTTCTTCAGATCATTCCTCATCACTTCAAGATCATATTGTGCACGCTGCAAAACATTGCATACCGACTTTTCTCACAGAAGAAAAATGAACCGCAGCATAGTGAAAGATTAATAGGTGTCCAGCAAAGTAATCAGCTTATCCTCCAGATGAAGGGCTCAAGTTATGCTAAGCGGTAAAAGAAATCGCAATGATTTGTTTCCATTTTTACATGTAACAATTGAATTTATGAGTTTAAGGATTTACACTATATATAGCAGGGAGATGGAGCAAGGCCTAGTGGCCTAACGAGAAAATGGCAGGCCTAAATGACCTGCAAAGGAGTGTTTATAACCTTGGGTTGTGGTGTGTTTTTCCATGGGAAACACACCAAGTAATAAACATTATTCAGAGGAAAGGGTTGCTAACACATGTCCAACAGACAAGTTTCATTAGAAACCAAGTCAAGCAGATAACAAGAAGACCACTTCTTATTACACAAAGCGAGCAGGGAAATAAGTAAATATGAAGCACACCATGCAAGCATCCCAGCAAAGGAAACACCATGAATAAGACTAAAGAGACATACAGCAAGAGAGTTATATTTGTCAAAACAAAATTAAGTGCATTATGGGTTCTTGTTCAGAGAAATTAAGCATGATTGCCATTACTAGACCATGGAAAAGCAGCATCTTAGCAATGAGCACATAAAGCAACATCATATTTTCACATAAAACAACTTCACAGTCAGCCTTGCAATCCATTAGTTGTTATGTCAGAACTTGTTTTTATACCTATACGTTCTCTACTCCACTCCCCCTGCTTTAACACTCTTTTCCGCAAACAACCGCAAAAAGAATTTACATAATTTTCATTTCTATAAGGAACTATCTACTTGAAATCATTGGGGACCGGGGCAGTATCATAAATTGTACAAGACACTGGCGAGCAGCACACTGACACCCTAATTGAGGTAATGCCTCTTCTTAGACTAGCTCAAAGACTACCTTGCTAGCAGAAGAAAATACTACAGAGCAGAAGTTTTTCCCATTTTGAGAGGGAAAAAAAGATTATCAGGTTAACAGCAATATTAAAAAGTTGAGCCATGAAAAGAATGTTCAGGGATAGTAGTTTGCATGATAGAAATGTGAAAAACCTTAGCAGGGTCTGAAAGCATGGCATATGCCTCCCCAATCATTTTAAAAAGTCTGTCAGTGTCCTTGTGGACTTCTTCTCCTATCTCCTTCCACAGGCTATCATCTCCATTATCACTTCTTGCCAAGGAGTGACCAGCCTACATCAATTACCAATGAGTCAAAAGGGTGAGTCATAATAAGATGTCAAAAAAATTTGAACATGTAGGAAACCTTGTCAGGATGGTGTCTAAGTGCAGCTTTGCGATATGCCTTCTTAACTTCTGATGCTGAAGCGGAAGGTTCGATTCCCCTGCCATCATAATTTGATTGGTAAACAATTTTATACCTCATAAATCTTAAATTTAAAGCAATAATGAGATCACGGCAACAACAACAATAACAAGAACAGCAACAATACACAAACATAATAATAACGGAAACGATAACAACAATAATAAAACAGTGATTTTGACATGATTGTAGGTTATGTCTTAGTTTTAGAATCATATGTTAATTTCCTGATCGGTATTCTTTTTTTTTTATTTTTAGGCTCAAACTCAGACCTATTAGAGTGAAATGGGTACCATTTGAGTTACAAGCTCATTGGCAGGGGTAATGCACAAGCCAAGCATGAGCCCCCCCAAAAAAAACAATTCGAAAGTTTACTATAGTCCCTTCAAATTAGTATGCATGATAATTTTCTAATTTGGCTCCTCCAAAAATATTTATTTTCTTTCAAGTCCTATTATTTCTAACCCCCCCACCCACAACAACTTTAGTCACCCTCCACCACTGCTTGTTGGCTCCTTAACAAGCATCGACTGTTCATTTGCTAAAAGATCTGTTTGATATTTTTCAAATACTCAAACTACCATTTCAACTTGTAACCTCATTTGTTTGACCCAACCCTCCATCTCTCTCTCTAAAACCCAACCCTCAAATTCTGAATAAAATATCTCAAATCCACTATCAGAACTCATAATTTGGTGTAAGAGTGGTTCTTTTTTTCATGGCTGTTGCGAGCCCGGGATGTCTTTGTTGAGTTCTTTACGTTGTCTAACCTATCTTCTTTCTAGAACTTCAAATTTGGATGCCAACATATGTGGCGTTTCAAAATATTGAATAGAAATCATTCAAATTCCAGCTATGATTTTTGTGAAATGACAAGAATCTATAGAGAGCTTAGAACATGTAACATCTAGAATCACAAAGGACTTACAAAATGAGGTACATATTCAGAGGAACCTCCTTTCTGGCAGCTTCTTCTATGGTAGAAAGACGTAAACGAGCTTGTCTAAGATCATTGGCCAAGTTTGTTGTTCTATCAGAGTGCCCAAACTGTTTAGTTTTCTCCTCTACTTGCTTAGTGAGAACAGCTACCAGCTTCTGAAGATCTCTAGCCGCTTGTCCATAATCCCTAATCATCTCATATAAAGTGGCTCGTCTAGAAATTGCCTAATAAAGCATGGAGAGTACATGCATTACCAAAAAGGTTGTTCTCAAACATATTTTAAGAAAAAAATCAATGCCTTCCTAGAAATGTATCCTTTTTTTTCCATGGATACTGAATTGTGCACCCAAGGAAGAGCAAATGTGCAGATGTCAATTTAGTAATCAGTAAATTGTACCGTCTTAAACCTGAATTCTTGTAGCAATTTAATAAGGCAAGTAAAATATCCAGGAAAATAATTAGTTATCTTGAAGACATGTCAATTTCAAACCAGATCTGCACCCTGAATCAAAGCCAGCAATCCTTTTCAGTATGACTTGGTACCAGAAACAAAAACAATAATGGGCAGAATCAACTTGTAATGAAGTACAGTTTTATAGCTTCAGAGTATACATTATTGATACCCAGACAGATTATGCTTTCCTAATTTTGAGAGAATCAGCATGCAAGTGTTTTCACATAAGATCTAGTTTAACCTTTAAGGCTTCATTTAAATTTTATTGTGCCTCAACCAATATCATAAATGATCTGGTTCAAATAGGACAATAAAATAGCCCACAGGTCCCATGACATCATTAGTGCCAAAAAATAAAAAAGAAAGCAAAGGATGAAATCAAGTTAGAAGAAAACCTTCAAATAGTTTCCATCAAGAGCTATTGCTAGGCTGCAGTCTGCTGTAGCATCAGTGATTTGGCCCAGTTCTTTGTATGCAGCAGCTCTATTGCAAAAACAAATGGCTGCAAAAGGCCGTGATTCTATTTTACGTGACAGAGCAGCACTGTAATGTTCTATAGCTTCTGAATGCTTTCCTGCTTGAAATGCTTCATTCCCTGCAGCCTGCAGCTAGCCATATTAATGTCATGAGGTAGCAGATTAGGGTACGTCAAAACACCATTCAGGGAAAAAAAATCTAACAAGAATCCACAACCTTATGGCGTATGAGTTCGTGTACAGTGGCAGCTAAGAGCCCTAGTGATTCTTGAGTTTCAATACCAATCCTGGACAGACTACTGGAGTAAGAATGCTGTTATCATCACTCAAACAAATGATATCGGAAATATTCAAGGCATATAAACTTACCTCGTTGCAGTAGAAGGAGGTTCCACTTGCTTCTCTAGTGAACCAATAGCCTCCTCCAGCCTTCCAAGATGGAAGTAAGATTTGAAAATGAGGCAGCAACGCCAGATCATAAATGATGTGTCCTTTGTGAGTTCAGGACCAATATTTTCTACATGGTAATCAGCATGTAATGGAGGAGAATTCTTCTTGGCAGAGTCAAATGTATGCTCACACAGTTGAATTACCTCTTCATACTTCCGCAACTGCTGGATGACACAAAAGTTAACCAAGTTCCAACCATTGTTTTGTTGTGTATTAGAATCAAAATGGTGAAATAGTAACCACACTTATGTAGGATTTGATGTTGGGCTGGATCAGCATAGCTAGTACCAGCCCAAGTTGTGGTTTGTTGGCAACCAATGTAAATTAGCCACACACTTCTTATGAAATGAATACTAATGACATGAAGAAAATGAATAATGCAGCTTGCCCCAGCAAGATGGGAGTGAGGTTCACTTGCATAGAAAGAGACTAATAGGATGCGGTTCACTCAAAGTAAAGTTCAAAGGTTCAGTAAAAGAAACACAAACCATGAAAAGAGACTCTGCTTTCATTTCAAGTAATTTTTCAGAGCATGAACTTATCAACAAACCCTCAGCAATTACTTGTAAAGCACTCTCTGCATCATTAGGTGCTCCCCGTTTCAGAAGTTCAGCAGAATGTTGCATGCACTCAGACACTTTCTGCCAGTCAAGAAAAACAGTTAATGGGCATGAAATAAAAAAAATCATATATGGTCACTTCAAAAGACGTTAAACCAAAGTTCCTTGGTCATGTGGAGTTGTAATTCTTAACCACTCAACCATGGTTCAAGCTTTGGCAGCAACACAACAACATACAAGAGGTTCAAACATTGATGGAATCCACCAACTCAATCAGTATTAAGTCATTAATTGTGCATTTCTATGCATTTCATGCCATTATATAGCTAATGACACGTTTCACAGGGACAGTCAGACCACAAACTCAATAAACTATCAATGATAAGGTCTTATTTGAACAAAAGAAAAGAAAAGAAAGATTACCTGTGCCTTTTGCAACCCATCAGAGGCTTCTACAGAAATTTTTCGGTCTACACAGGCATCAATGCCGAACTGCAAGCACTTTTTGAAATATTGCACTGCACCTTCAACGTCCCCCAAAGCAAGGTAACAACTTGGAACGAAAAGGAAAATAAGCACGGCACATAAACACAAGAAAAACTGCATTTAGAAGGAGCTGCTATTCAACAAAATCAGAAGCTTAATAATTAGAAAAGGGAATTGGCCTGAGAATAAGTGATTAAAAGCTTAATGAGCTACCCGATAAGCAAGAAGTTAAACTTGAAATCATTTGTATATTCTGTGTTTACATCCACAAACAGCAAGATGCTAACTCAAACACACAACGAAAACATAACTTCTGTGTCAACTTAATGAACTCATATGAGAAATGGAGCATAATAAGGCAGCAATTATGAAATCTAAAGTAAAAATAAATTGAATAAGAAATTGAACTAGAATTACATGCTCGAATACATAACAATTAAATCATCCAGAAAATTTATCAGAAACAAAAGGTGGAGCTTTACTTTGCAGCTCTGACTTGCACCCTGATAAAATTGGGATCAATTGCAGCAGCCATCTTACAGTCTCCTAGTGCATCTCTCATTCTTCCAAGAGACATACGGGTAGCCGCGCGGTTGCTATAGCACAACATCAATGCCCTGAGACAGCTTACAGATGTCTCGCTTTTAGAAACACAATTTACACCTTGTGTGTAACAATCCTCAGCTTTAGACAAGTCCCCACTTTTATATGCTTGGTTTCCCCTAAAATAAAAGGAAAGAAAAATATAAGTGCAATAAAAGCTTGCAATCATACAGAATGGTTACAAAAGTACATGTAGTAGATATATAAACAAGAGAATACATTCCATATCAAATAATTTTATAAAAGAATGACATGGAGTTGACTGGAATTTATCTTGCCTCAGTCGCCACTTCTCACATGCTTCTTGAGCTGCAACAGATGCAGAAACAGACCCTTGATTGATCTCCAGTCCTTTAAGCAGCTCACCATTATCACCAACCACGTGTGAAGGAGCAGATAGGCCAGCTTTCTTGCTCCGTACAGGGGACAAGGGTGAAGAAGATCCAGAAAATGGTGTAAATTGCAAAGAAGATGATGCATATGAACCTTTGGAAGTAGCACTGGATTTAAAGGAATCATTATCAGCTCTAACGAGATTGTTCTTTTTATGATGATGCTTAGGTGATACTTGTGCAGTAGAAGAGGCAGCAAAGGTGAAGCCTGAATTGACAGTATCTTCTGAACTCACAGCTGAAAAGAATTGAGTGCTGAGGTCACTATCTAGATTTGTACTTGAACTGGCTTCGCTTTCTGCTGCTTCGCTTTCTGCTGACGTAACTATAACATCATTGATAGAATCTATTTCCTCGTTTGCAGATTTCAAGCTTTCAGTTTCAGCCCCTGAAATGGAATCCTCCATATGATTTTCAGCTCCGATACCTTTATCAAAACAGTTTTCAGAATTTTCCTCTTTAGTTTCTCTACATTTCATATCCTCTTCATTTATATCCATTCTCTGTGTTGCAACAACCAGATCTTCATCTATTGGATCATTCAGAACAGTTGGTTGTGAATCACTTGATGCATGTTGACTATCTAGTGCGAAAGACTCCTCTGATGTGACAGAAGTTTCCCTGGAATTTCTAGCATCAGACAATGTTTCCTGATATGATGAAATATCCATTGGTGAATATGATTCGGAAGCCCCTGGAATTTCTTGGGAACCACTTTCCCTGGTAACAAAATATAGACCTGGCGACAGAGGGACTTTGACAGGTTGCTTCAACTTTCCCCTTTTCTTCTTTACTTTTGAATCTTTAAACTTTGTACTGAATTCCATCTTCGGATCTAAGCCAGTGAAAAGATTTCCTTTAGGATTTGGCGTTTTAAATTCTACAAATGGCGACCCAGCGCCATCTTGCTTGCTTGTAAAACTAAACCCATCTGTCTTCTCAAGTCCACCAGTAGGTGGCACCCTGAAAGCATTCCAACCAGCCAATCTACTGGATGAGAAGACATGAGATGGTCCCGCAACTCCAATTGGTTGTGTATCAACTTTTGGCTGATCCATAGATGCATGAATACCACTTACATCTTTACCCGGCGTTCCTCCTTCAAAAATAAATTCAGTGGGATCACCACAATCGTGGAATTTCTTATCACCCTTATTTACAGTTGGCATATCCTTTCTGGAGATTCGACAAGAAGAAAATCCCATGTTGGTTTGACCTGAAGATTCTACCTTCGCACTTCCAATTTTCAACTTGCACCCCATCTCGTGTGAAAGTGCACTCTCGCTCTCTCCACCAACATAACCACCAATGCTTTCCCTGCTTCCAAAGGCAAAACTATCCTTCTCATTGGTCTCATTATTAACATTGTTAGTGACTACATAGTCCTTTATGTTCAAATTCTTGATTTGATCAGGAAGGGCATTCTTTGCAGCAGCGGCAAACATTTCACTACCCTTTTCACTACTTTTAAATCCAAACTTTTTGATATCATCAGCTTGAGAACTACCACCACCATTAGTGGCATCTCCAGCCTCTTCAATATTCAATTTCTTCTCCAACTCATCTGGTGGCAGTGACTCCACATTTCTCCCAATAGAACTACCTACATTGTCACCGCTCCCAAACTTGCCATTAGCACTTAACTTAGACGCCCCATCTACAACCTTCTCCTTATCATCCATGCTCAACTTCTGCATGATCTCGTCAACACCATGACTCTTATTACCATCACTTGCAAAAACAAAACCACTCTTCTCGCTCACATCTACATTAGTTTCACTTCCAGTTCTCAAACTTTTCAATTCCTCTATAATTCCCTTGCCGGAATTCGAGTTAAACCCCATATTACTTGGACTAGCTCCAAACACAAACGCCTCAGTACCACCACTCACAGAACCACCCGGTTCAACCCGACTCCTATCGGGTCGAAACTGATTGAAACCAAGCCCAACCCAGGTTTCTTCATTGGATTTAAAATTCTGGGGATTCGATTGCCTCCTAACTTTTGCCAATCTTGGCCTCGAAAGACCAACTTTAGTTGACGAGGACGATGATGATCGAGAGCTAAAGTTTGGATTTTGGTTACTAATTCGGGTTGAATTTGAGAACCCAGAATTTAAATTATCAAAATTTGATGTGTTCATGCTGGTTTCTTGTTTTGATTGAGAATTTTTTGAAGCTAAATAACAATAATAATGAGATGCGGAGAGAGGAATGAGAAAGCTGACCGTTGGTGATATTGATGTTACTATTAGGATTTTGAATCGGAGTTCCAGTATCTAGCAACGCCGGTGACATGTCAATGCAGGAGTCATTAAATCAGACGGTGGAGAATAGGGTGGTGGGAACTTGAAGATCAAAGAGGTGACGTTGTTAGTGGAGAAAATGATTGGTTTTTTTTTTTTTTTTGTTTCAATATACATAATTGGGTTAATTAATTAAAATGTTTGCGTAGTAATAAATATCTTTTGGAGTTTAGCTGTGCTGTGTTTACTTGTCTTGAAGGAAATTCGAATGGGTTGGCCCTCCGCGAGATATTTTTAAGATATTTTTTGTTTTTATATTTTT
>Ga0325410_1007982_pt1 | contig 11502 bp, 9 predicted proteins | sample PopdelMetagenome_16_FD_206182 | JGI IMG/M metagenome (GOLD analysis project Ga0325410, IMG submission 206182) | Populus deltoides microbial communities from Bellville, Georgia, United States - Xylem-PdIQD-R3 | ecosystem: Host-associated > Plants > Phyllosphere > Stem > Wood/Secondary xylem... | reverse complement strand
TATTTTAGCAGTATGGCTCGTTTGGAATTGGGAAGATTTCGAGAAAAAATTGTGAGAGTTCTTCTCGATTCTTTGTGAAAATTTTGTTGTTTCCCATATACAAAGAGTGGGGTTTTTCAGGGATTGAAATATTTTATTCAAAGCAAGAAAAAAATATTATTTCCCTGGCTAATATAATATATATCTTACAAGAAGCAGGTTTAGTTTCTAATAGAAAAGAAAATATTTCTCAAATGAATTCGGAGAAGTAAAAGTCTTAGCCTTTATTTACTTACTTTTGTTTATAAAGTTGTTTTAAATTTGAATTTGAATTTGTTTGAATTTATATTCCATTTAAGTAGATGTCTAGACTATGAAAAAAGAGGCATGAACAATTTACGGGGACAACATTGAATATTGTTGTTGTTTGCAAAAAGACTGCCTCCAGGACAATGGAGTAACCTCCTCTCCTTCGTTCCTCTTCATTTCAGGTGTAGATGCGTTTTAATTCAAGTCTTCAAAGACCTCCATCAAGACCTTACCAGCTAGTTAATTAGCCAACACTAGCAGAACAGGCTGTCTCTAAAACACAACGATACACAGAAAAAAAAAATTAAGGGAGCTGCCCTACATCTAGTGAGTGCAATTCCCATTTGAGCAAACGCAAAAAAAAAAAACTGGTCAAGTGATAATTAGGCACGCAAGCACCATCGCGCTGGCTAGAACCGGCTCTTACGTACACCACAGAGCCAACCAAAATACAAAAGCTAAAGCTCTACTTTCTGGACACCACCCCATAACTTGGAAGGAAAAAGCTCGCATCAAGCTTATCATTTAGACATTTTGGACACCACGCAATCTTCAGAACTTTTCGAGTTCTTAAAGATAGAACGTAGATTTGTGGAACATAAAATCAATGTGGGCCTAAGCAGCACCACAGTTAGGAAAACAAAATGAAAAGTGGGCTAATTGAATCAACAACCACGAACATCATCAGCTGGAAAGTCATGGCCATCAAATGTTGATGCTTTCCTATGTATTGAATCATCAACTCATGGACCTGTCCTCAGTCCCTGCATTTAAATTAAAGGTGAAGAAAGAAAACATCAAAAATAGCCCCCCCATTTACATAGGCACTCTTGATTTTGCTTCCATATAAATTTCTATATCAATTTTGTCCCCTTCCATCCATATTTGATCATGAATTCTTGACACACTGTTCCTTTTTGAAAAACAATACGACATCATTTTGTAGATAACTTGACTTTGTCTTCTTATAAAGGGCCCAATTGAGTAATCGAAATTGTTTAGCAACAAAATTGGTATAAAAAGGATTTGTTAAGGGTACAATCCATACTTACTATACAGTTCGGGGGCTTTTTCTAAAAAAGATCTGTCCTATGAACTTATATCCCTGATTACAACCACAATGGCTTGCATTTCTTTTCTGTTTTGAAATTTCAAAAAAATGAGAGAGTCGCCAAAGAATCTGTTGATCAAAATTCGTAGCAAACGGGCATCGTAGTTGCTAAGCCCTTGACATGCCAAGCAATAGAAAACATGGGAAACCAAAAAGATTAGAAGTGTTAAAGCCAAGATTCTCAGTTACAATTTAAAAATGGGAGGGTAATGATATGTAATGAAGGCAAGCTAGCTCTGCCTGTCTCTCCTACTCTGTCTTGTCCCCTAAGGCTCTCAAGAAAATCTATAGCGTAGGTGAGCCCTTCCTGTCCACTCCACGAACAAAACTTCCACCCAAAGCACCCTTCTTCAAGTGAAAAAGAAGATTTACCTCTACTTATAGACCCTTCAACCAAATTTTAACTCCCTCACATCATTTCTCCATGACTAATAAGATTGCCATGCATAAGAATCTGGAAAATAATTGATTGCCTGTGATACTACTCTCTATCTCTTCAAATAGAGACTTGATAATGGTGCTGTGTTATGCAGCTAATCTACTATCACTTGGCTTTACCCTTTAAGATACGGTAAGAATTGTATGTATGTAGTGTATTTGTCCTGTTAATACATGAACACTAAATTAATCAGGCTTGGTATAGCTAGCTAAGATAAATTTGCCAAGAAACCGACCTGAGAAAATATCCATCTACCAAAGGAGGCCCCCATCCAGTCGTTCATCAAGTTTTTATATATATACTAATATATATTATCTGGTGATTCACAGCGGATTAATAATAATTTTAAAAAAATATATTAAAAATATAAAAAAATATTTTAAGTGTTTTTAATCTAATAATATTGCATTAACCCAACACTCATTAGCATCTTTTAAAATAAAAATAAAAAAATAACATCTTTATGATCCTATAAATATTTACAATGTGGCTTACAATGTAAATATTCAGAGAGAGAGAGAGAGAGAATTGGCCAGATACATTAGAAAAAAAAAACAATATACACTCTTAAATTGCAATACCATAATTTGTGATTATGTTCATTTTGAGTAAAGGTGAAAGGAAGGTTAAGAGGATATTTCAAAGTTAAGTCTTCATTCAACGAAGATGAAATCCTCTTTTTACCTTCATGATTAAAGGTGATCGGGCAAATGGGTCATTTAGTGTTTTGTTTTGTTGTAAAGTAAGCAAGGTGGTATCACACCTTTAAAGCCAGCTTTTGCTTATAAACTACCTCTACAACAAGAGAAAGAAAGCAATCATATCAAAAAGAAAAAAGAGCAAAGAAAGAAGAGACAGAGAGGGGGAGAGAGAGAGAGAGAGAGAGAGAGGATAAACAGGGGGCTAAAAAATGACAACACAAAAACCAATATTGGAGCAACAAATGTCACAAATGCAGATCAAATTGAAGAGCTCAGGCATTATCAGCAATTACAATGAAAGCTCACTGTTAAAGGATGAAAAGGATGAGGAGATATCAAGGTCAGCATTGGCCATGTTTAGGGCAAAGGAAGAAGAGATTGAGAAGAAGAAGATGGAAGTCAGAGACAAGGTTCATGCTCACCTAGGACGTGTGGAGGAAGCAACCAAACGTTTAGCAGAAATTCGTGAAGTAAGTCTAACATCATGTATATATATATTCTTGTTTCTTTTTTTTGTTTTACTGTTTGAGTCTTCATAATTCAATAAAATTATTTATCTGTAATAAAAATATAATAAATTCCCATTATTATATAAATTAAATTGTATGTTGTTTGTATTTCCTGGGCTTTTTTATTTTATTTTTTGTTTGGGAGATTATTACTGTGGATTTTTAAAGGAAAAAAAATATATTTTAGGAGCTCGAAGCTCTGACGGATCCAATGAGGAAGGAAGTTTCGATGGTACGTAAGAGGATTGACACAGTCAACAGAGAGCTGAAGCCTCTGGGCCTGAGTTGTCAGAAGAAGGTGAAATTAAAATTCTGGCTTGTTTCCTTCTCTTCTTCCTTTGCTTTGATAAAAACACCAATATAGAGTCAAATTCAGTTGATTTAATTGGATTTCTACCCACTCAGTTTATCCAGTCAAACTTATCTAGAACTGGCTATGAAATTTTTATTAAAAACAATATTTTTTTAATAAAAATAATTAATACCTTCATGAGTTTACCCAGTAATTCATTAATTAATACCTTCATGAGCAATATTTTTTTCAAATTAGCTATCAAGGGAAATATAAGAAACATTGCAAGTCAGACAATCCAATGTTTTTACTATATTATCAGATAAAGATTTAATTATATATCTACATTTTTTTTTAGAACAGTATGCTTATTTTTCATGTTTAAACTGCATGGTCATGATACTGGGTTTGTTACCTTAAGAAAGAAATAAAACTTAATGGAATATTTTAATGATTATTAATTAACTCTGATCCAAGATTTACAGCACTAGTTAATTATGCATTGAAGCAAAGGATGTCAGTAGCCCCTCAAGAGTTTATATGATTGCAGGAGAGAGAATACAAAGAAGCCCTTGAAGCTTTTAATGACAAGAACAAAGAAAAAGCTCAGCTTGTTTCCAAATTAGTGGAGGTAATTAGATGCTATGTTAGTCCATATAATACCCACTTGATGATGGTTAATTAGCTAAATCTCAATTTTAGTTTGCTAATATTTTCTATTTCTTTTTTGTATCAACTGGTTGGTCAGCTGGTGGGTGAAAGCGAGAAACTAAGGATGAAGAAACTAGAGGAATTGAGCAGGAATATTGAAGCTCTGCCCTGAATTCTTGCAAACACCCCAGCAATTGTCAGCCATGCTATGCTAATTTGTTGCCATGCATGCCCTTGAATTTGGTGTATATCTTGTGATTTCTGTGATTTTTATTTTCTTTTTTAGTGGGTTTTTCATGGACAGTTTTTTTTTTTTTTTTTTTAACATATAGGGCAGAAGTACCCACCATGGAGGTTTGGTGCTACTCACATGTCAAATCTTGACCTTCTCATTCTTGTAGTCAAATTCAAGAAATGTTTGTTCAATCTTGAAACTGAATTTTTCATGAAGATTTCTTAATTGTATTGGTGACAAGCCAACTATCAAAATCACTAAATTGATATGCCACCAGAATTAGTGGCTGTTTGTTTTTACTTAAAAAAAATAAAATTTATTTATTTATTTTAAATTAATTATTTTGATAGACTGATGTTAAAAATAATTTTAAAAAAATAAAAAAAATATTATCTTAATATATTTATAAAAAAAATTAAAAAACAATCAATACAGCTATACACTGGTTCCAACTTCCAACATTGATTATGCACTTCAAGTTTTCCTCACTTAGTTCTAAGTTAATGTGAAAATAACCTCTTTATTTTTTTATGAACATTAATTCTAAGTTAAATTGATTAATGGACCTTATAAATGAACTTGTCAGGGATGGGAGAGATTTTATGGCCCAATGAATCTTAATAATACTTGGAAAAGTTTGCCTATATCAATATGTGACTGTGAAATTCCAAATATATTAATTTATTTATAGTCCATCCATCATAAAATAATTTTTTGATTATATTTTCATATTATATAATTGTTAGATCTCGTTACAGATCTAACTTGAAAAATACCACGAGAGGTCAATCAACTCATGAAAAATAGTTAATTTAAATTATCAAATAAATTCAGATTAACTATTTTTATTAAATAATGTTATTTTTATTTTTCTTATATAGCTTTTTATTGGTGCTAACTTGACTCGGCCAATCAGATCACACAAATCATAATAAGTTCAACAAGTTTGATGAAATTAATATATTATTTTATTTAATTAAAATTTGATCTGAATCAAATTTTAAATCTCAATCAAGCCATATCATATTAAAAACAATGTATACACCACGCCACACTAATCTATCTAGAGTTATGCCGGGTATGATGAAATTGTTCTAACGAATAATATAAATAAATTCATATTATGTAATTTAATCCAAATACAAGATCATTTATCTTGTGTACCTATTTGGTGATAAAATTTCCGTGATGCGAATCATCGTGGATCTCCATTAATAATCTTAAGAAGGTGCTGATATAATCGGCCCAGATGTTTTTTAGGCCCAGGCCCAAAACGTGTTGTTGTTGGGTAAAGACAGGAGGACTATTCCCAATGGAGATGATTTAATAAGGCCCACGAGACACATCAACCCACCCATTACATATTTTACATGACACTTTGATTGACATGTCGTGTACCGCGAGGCTTCCCTCCAAGAGAAGCACGGAGAGAGAAATGGAGAGTGACAGTTCTGCCGAGGAAGCTCTGCAAAACCCTAGCAATACCGATGGAGGTGAAAAGCCAACAGTCACAAAGAAAGAAGAAAAAGAAGAGAAGCCAAAGGTGGTAGTAATAATGGGTCCAACTGGTTCAGGAAAATCAAAACTAGCCATTGATTTAGCAGCCCACTTCCCTGTTGAAATCATCAACGCTGATTCCATGCAGGTCTACCGTGGTCTTGATGTTCTCACCAACAAAGTCCCCATATCTGATCAAGAGGGTCTGTTCTCTTTCTTTTTCTACATGTTAATATATGTTGTGCTTACGTCTTCTTTATAAAAGTGGCAATCTTTTTTTTTATATATTGTGTAATTTACAAACAAGTATTACAGCCATGAATTTTTTATTTTTCACTCATAATAAAAAAATCTCAATGGGTTTTGGTTATAAATTCGTAAAAAGAAAAGAAAGATTAAGTCACTGAGGTTTGGCAATAAATTAGCCAACTTTGTTGATGAAATGACTGAAGCAAAGATTTTTTTTGGTAATGTGTTAGCAATATTAAGTAAGAACAAATAGATTTAACTAAACACAACGTCTTTGTCTTCGCTGGAATTAAGGATCAACATTCTGGCAAAAATATTCTAGAAGTTCTCTTTTCCATTTAATTATTTTTGGAATTGCGGTACAATCTTGCATCCTACGTATGACTCCTTGAAATTCCTTAGCAACTACCAATATCTTACAAAGTTTCAAATCTTCGTGGCCACGTAGAGGCTAGACCAGGTTCCAAACTACATGAACGGGAGAGAAAGAAATTAGAGGGTGTAGAGCTTATGACTCCGAGTGTGATGATTTCAAACGCTCGAAATGAAAATGTTTATATTTTATAGATAAGGGAAGGAAAGTGTACTCAACATTTAGGTTATTGTCTACAAAACTAATATAATATAGATAGCTTATTGTTTGAGCGATGTAATGGGTCTCTATTTTTAGATGCTCACTAACACTTGGATTATGTTATAGAGATTGGACTGCCTATAAGCTTCTAACAACTATTGGTCTTGCCCATGAGTTCCATCTCTCTGTACATGGTTACCTCTTTTCCTAGGTTGTGGAAATTGGGTTTTTCTTTCGTTATTTTTTCCTCAAAAAGTCCTCATTTTCATAGAAATTTCCTGATATTATTATTTATATGGTTTATGATTTCATGAATGGATGCAGGAGTTCCACATCATCTCTTGGGAACAATAAATCCAAATGTGGAATTCACTGCTAAGGACTTTCGGGATTCTGCTATTCCTGTGAGTTAGCTTTTGCCTTCTTCTTGAGCATTTGGTACTGTGCATATGCCATATAGGTTCTCAGCATTGGGAAAAGAAATGTTGTGTGGTTTTTGGGATTTTCATGGTCTTTATTATAGCTACTAATAATGCAATAAATGGCTTCATGGTACTAACATTTGATAGAGTCATTCTAATTCCCATTTATTTACTTGGCTATAAAGTAATGGTGTTATTTGGTTAAGCTCAGTAGCAATCTTTTTGGCCTTGCTAATTCAATTAGTTGTCAAATGATAATTAGTGCTGAGTCCTGATTATCACAAACACAACCAGCCATTTGTTTTGGCTTAGGTATTTCTCATTACTTTAATTGATCTTGTGAATGTTTTGATTTGATTGAGTTTATTATATTTCAGCTCATCAATGAGATTCTGTCTCGCAATTGCTTGCCAGTTGTTGTTGGAGGTACAAATTACTATATCCAGGTAATGCTGTTTGTGTTGTCATTTGAATAAGGTCTAGCATGGAGGTCTTTCTTTTATTTCCTGGCAAGGAGCTTTCTGGGCTGACCAGGAAGAGATATGTCTCTTTTAGTATATTCACATTACAAATTGTTAGCTCTTGCATTTTCATTTTCCTTTTTAAAACTGCTGTGCTGTCTTTTACTCTTTTCCATTTACTTACTGCGTTCAGGCTCTTGTAAGTCCATTCCTTCTAGATGATACAACAAATGATTTAGATGAAAGCTTTCTGAATCATCCTTCTGGTATGCACCAACTCTATTGGCTTAATCTGCATTAATCTGCAATTTAAATGAGATTGATATACTTCACATGTTAACAGGTGATGAGCAGACTGATCATGCAACTGACTCTGGGAGAGAGAGTTTCAATCATAGCTATGATTATCTTAAAGAACTTGATCCTGTTGCAGCAAACAGACTCCATCCAAATGACCATAGAAAGGTTGGGATTCCAACTTTTCACGTTAGTGCAGTCCTTGAAAAACATGTTGAAATGTGCAATTTTTGTAGCTACCTTATTTCCGTAGACTTAATTGTTGTGTCACAATGGAAATTTTTTCACTATTCTGCTCACTTCATCTTCTTTTTACCTAGAGGAATTGTCTTACTGAAACATAATTATAGAGAAAATTAATTGTGCATGAAAAAAAAGTCTTCTCCTGGGAGGACTGATAAATTCATTAGAAATTTTTTATTGTAAATTTGGCATCTCCCTTTCAGCAGCATCATGTACTATTCAGTCTAGAAAGACATGGTATTAACTTTTTTTTTTCTTCTGGATATCGCTAAATTTTGTTTTCTATACAGATCAATCAGTACCTTAATTTGTATGCTCGCTCTGGTATCCTCCCTAGCAAACTTTATCAGGGAAAGGCTGCAGAGGTCCGTATTTCTTACTAAATATGTATTCATGCAATCATATTTTTTCTCATTATAAACAACTGCTAAACATCAATCCAACCTTGTTGGCATCAGCTATAAGGATCCTTTTGCACCATTCAGCTTGATCATACATTTTCTCATTATATTTCAGATATTTTATACCACAATAGAACTCTGCTATTATTTTGAAGCTGTTGTGATTTTGGAAAAAAAGAATGTCTTGTATGTGGGCAGTTATTTATCAATACTTGTTTTTTAAATTTAGAGGGTATGCTACCTACGCATTTTCAATTTCACCTCACCTTTAAGTGTGATTTCCATATATAGTAAATAGATGCCCGCTAAAGTTTTTTGTGTCTCCGTTTACCTATTATTTTACTCTGTTTTATTTTCATTTTCATATTTTTAACATATCTTTGCTTTCTGTTTGTAACTTTTATTTTAGGTCTTTAGGCCATTTTCTCAAATTGCTGTTTTGCTTGTAGTTTAACCTTGCATGATTCAACAAAATTCTGACACTTTGGCTACTTGATGTCTTGGCATGCATCTTCACGTTGGAAAATTTTGAAATGCAGTATATATTACTTGAAGTAGATTGGTTGCTGCAAGTATCTGCATCCCTTCCTGAGATTTTCTGGATTTAGAAAGAATTAGTAACTTTTCCCAGGAGGAATAAAACTAATGTCACAGCAGCTTAGGTTCAGCATGTTAGCTCTTAACTGAACAGAATGGGACTTGGATCCATCAAAGCCAATTCCAACTGTTGGAATTGAAGCTTCACAAAACAGGGTTGTAGAAATGAAACTATTCTTACCTTCGTGCTCTTAAAATTTGTAACATCTTGATTGTGGCAGGGCAGAATTGGGGTTGCATGGATAATTATAGGTTCCATTGCTGTTTTATATGTGTTGATGCTGATATCCCAGTTCTGGACCGGTATGTGGAACAAAGAGTAGATAGCATGATAGATGCTGGATTACTTGGTGAAGTCTCTGAGGTTTACAATTATAATGCGGATTATACTCGAGGTTTGCGGCAAGCCATTGGTGTGCGGGAGTTTGATAATTTTCTGAGGGTTTACATGTCAGATGAAAAAGGACACGACTCTACGGGATCTCTCTTTGTGCAGTCAAAAAACGAGGATGTGAAGCTGTTGAAAGATAATATGAGGGAAATCCTCCATTCCTCTGATGATAACCAACTTAAAATTTTGTTGGCAGAAGCTATTGACAAAGTAAAAGCAAACACCAGAAGACTTGTTCGTGTACAAGTAAGTCTGTATTGTCTCCCATTATCTACTTGTCTATGTCAGACATGCACTTGTGTTGAAGATCATATCTAACATTTCAATATTTTTCACACTTCCGAAACAATCACTCCTGTTTATAGCATTGCTTATACTGTATATGTGCATGTGTTTGTGACTGTACATGCAAAAATTGTACCACTTGTATGTACAAGCAGCTCCTAAATCCTTTATCCTCTTGAATGCACAAGCAGCTCCTATATCCTTTATCATATTTTTACTCAAATCATTCATGAAATTGTTATGGTGCACCTCATTCTCTGTTAAATGTGTTTATTGTGTCCAACATATGTAACTTCATGTTTTATGGTCAACTCAAAGACTTGAGTGGTTTAAATATTATTGTTTTACAGAAGAGGAGGCTTACTCGGCTTCAAACATTCTTTGGATGGAACATACATTATGTTGATGCAACAGAATTCATATCATGTAAGCCTTTCCCAAGTCCTAGTTGTTTCATCCCTTATCATAACATGCTTTGCAATGTACCCTGCTAAATCACACGGGTACTCATGTTTCAGGCAAATCGGATGAATTGTGGGCTGGACAGGTTATTAGCTCCGCTGTGAATGTTATCAGAGCTTTTCTAACCGAGGAGAGTAGTGCAGTGCCTGATTTGGAAACGCATGTTGGTGGTGGAATGAAATCAGTTGAGAGGAACTTGTGGACTCAATACATTTGCAAGGTTTGCGCGTCTCGAAGTACTCGAAGAGTTATCCTCTTTTCTTAATTTTGACTTGTTTACTTGAATTGTCGATGTCGGCTGGTGTTTGGAAGAAGAAGGGCCAGGCTCTAAAATATGCTTGCTTGTGTCTTTGTTGCTGTTAGGCTTGTGGGAATAGAGTGCTTAGAGGAGCTCATGAGTGGGAACAGCACAAACAGGGCCGTGGGCATAGAAAACGAATCTCTCGGCTACGGAAATCACAAGGACACAGCTATTCCTTAGTGGAGCAGGAGGTCATCTCCAACAGTAGCTAGTCACCAATTTTCATGATCGTACAAGCCTAGTTATGAGATGGAATGTTCCAAGTATTTGCACGTGGACCTCACCTGTATTGGTTTAACAACCTGGTTGATTGTCCATAACATCCTTAAAATTATTTCCCAGTGACTGCATTTTAGATTCTCCCAGCTCATTTACAATGTGAGAAACGGGAAGAGCTAGCAAGGGAAAGGTACCAACAACTTCGTTTATCATTCTGCCCAATTTGTTTTTTCCTATTCTCAATCTTACTTGATATTCATTCCTTTTCTGCGTAGTTGTTAAACCTGTCACTCCGTAAAACAATGTTTTTTTAATAAAAAGTAATTAACCTATGTTGATACAGTGATCAGGTGGTTAATTGGATTGGTATTCAAAGATTAGTGTTCCTTTTTTAATCAGTGGGGACAAGCTCTGGACTCTTAAATATGAATACTACTTTTTATGTAGTGAGTCAGACGTCAAAGAGGTTACAAAATATCAAAGCTTTGATTTGTGATTGTACAGATAGACGTGAATGCAAGGGTGTTATAATTCACTACCCACTTTAGTCAGCATCAGAGTGTTGTCTTATTAATGAGCAATTATGGATTTCATTACCGACTTTTGTCAGCACTAGATCGGTGCCACGCCATGTCATGTGCCGGACTATTTTTTTGAACTGGAAAAAAAAAATTGAGGGAACATTTATATTTGTAAAGAAAAACAATTTCGTTAACTTAATTAATTTAATAATATAATAAAAATATAAGATAAAAATTAAAAAAATTAAATATTGAATGATCATACTGAGAAAAAAATTTAATCCTTGTTAATTTTTCAGCTCCGAGTTATCAAATCAAAAATACTATAAATAAAAAAATTATGAGGATTAAAATTA
>Ga0325410_1007981_pt1 | contig 11502 bp, 8 predicted proteins | sample PopdelMetagenome_16_FD_206182 | JGI IMG/M metagenome (GOLD analysis project Ga0325410, IMG submission 206182) | Populus deltoides microbial communities from Bellville, Georgia, United States - Xylem-PdIQD-R3 | ecosystem: Host-associated > Plants > Phyllosphere > Stem > Wood/Secondary xylem... | reverse complement strand
TTTGTATCATTCCTCCAATAATATACAATCTGCTGCCTCCGTGGACGTACCCGGTTTTGGGGAACCACGTAAATCTGCTTGTGTTGTGTTTTATTTGTGTTTGCTTTCGGTCCAGTATGCACAACAGACGTTGGATTTCTTCTGTTTCTTTTCCTTTGCTATTGAGTTCAGAGAACTGGTTTTCGCCCTTCGTATATTCTTTGGCACCCAGTACTTCCTTTGTTATGCTGACTTTTTTCAATGACTCATCGTTCTCTATTAGGATTTCGGCGAGGCTCAAAGCAAATACATGCTTTCTTTTCTGGTTCCAGAATCCATCTAGCCAACATCGTACTTCATGTTCATGCGAAGGGGAATGAAATTAAAAATGGATGAGAGGTAGGCGCCATTTTTAAGAAACAGAAAGAAATGTTAACAATGATAGTAGAAGGTGAAAAAATAGAGACATGCTAAAGGTGAAAAAAGATAATGATTGTCTGGTTTTTAACCTTTATATCAGCAATTCTCTTTACTTTCATGCCTTATACTTTATATCAGGTAGAAAAAAACTATATGGCTAACTTTCCGTTAATTATTAATAATAGTCTCTCTCGTTTATAAAACAATTATCGAAAGCAAAACAACTAGCACTATAATTAAAAGAAGAAATCGTAACAATGAGATGGTTCTCAATCGGTGTTAGAACCACCAGTCCTAAGTAAATAATATGAGTGATGCATAAAGTTGAGAAATAACCACCCACTGCAAAACTTGAGTCTTTTGAATGAAATATAGAAATTAATAATTATCAAAATCCAATATAGTAGGGGAGCAATTTAGTTTTGAAATATACACTGTCTTTTGCTGAAATTGTTAAGTTAATTGAAAAAATGAGTGTTAGGATTCGAATCGGTAATCATTTTTTATTATTAAAATAATATTTGTTTTTGTATTTTAAAAGTATTTTTTTATAATATTTTTATTTGTTTGAAATTAAATATTTTTTGATATTTTTAGATATTTTAATGGACTAATATAAAAAAATAAAAAATATTATTTTAATAGATTTTAAAAAAATATTTTAAAAAACAATTACCACTCTAATATCACGTACTCTAAATCTCTATTATTAAAGTTATAATATCATTTAAATAAAACAAATTAAGTTACTAAGTAATACTCATAAGAGAACAACAGCAAAAGGTGGTTGTATCTCTACTCACGTCATCATATTAAAATCTGCAACGTGATAGATTATTACTTATCATTTTTGACGCCGCAAACTGGAAATACAACAAATTAATATTTGTTCGAGCCATGAAATTTTAATATCGATATACAAATTAAGGTAGCTCAATATATAATACCACCTAGCCTCAATTGTGTCCCATACCTTTAGGGACTTTTAAATATTTGAGTATGCCGCCTCTTGGTTTCCTCTCCGGCATCTTTCTTTTCTTCAACCAAGTTTCTACCTGTGATTTTACCTTGTGGTGACGTTTAACAGGAAGGCCTGCAACATAATATAGAGTCAATTTATATGTGTGTGTGCATACACATATATACATATAAGTGTGTGTGTGTGTGTGTGTGTGTGTCCATGGTATACAGACAAGAAATATGTAGGCAATATTGGAAGGTCTAATAACGTGGTTAGTTTAGGCATACAGCAGTAGATGAGTCTTTCACATATGCCCATGGGAAATCCACTCTCAAAAGCGGTTGGCATTTGGGCTAGAAGTTGAAGAGCAGTTACGCCGTCTCTGTCCTTCAACTTGTGGAGCGAGTCATCCAGTTCTAGCAACAGTAAAGCTGTTTCTGCATTCATGAAATTAGGCATAGAATAATTATACGATATCTTATATATGTATACTTTTAAATTCCATAATTAGACAAAGAGATAAATTGTTACCAAAGTGTTGCCCTCTGATAGCAGCGCTAAGGATAGACAGGCCATCCGTTCTCTTGCGGTGAATTGATAATATGCGGCAGTTATCACCTACGCATTTTTCTGGTTTGGATGTGATTAAAAACTCCACTATTTCTGTCTCAGCAAATCCAGCAGCTGTAAACAATGGGGTTTCACCGTAGTTATTTTTTTCCTTAAGGAGGTCTGGACAACGTTCTACCAAGAGCCTTGCAGCCTCATAATTCCCGTAGATGGTTGCCTCGTGAAGAGCCGTATTTCCAAATTTGTTTTTTCTCTTGAGAAATTGAATCTCAGCTACTGGGGGCTCTGTCTCAGCTACTCGGGACTCTGTCTCAGGTACAAGGGACTCTATCTCAAGTTCAAAGGGTTCTGTCTCATCAGGTACAAGGAATTCTGCCTCACCAGGTACAACGAATTCTATATCCTTCAAGATTTCAAGTAGTTCATTAAGTGGTTGCTCTTGTTTGCTGTACACAGCTATATGAAGTGCAGTATCCGCAGAGAGCGTAACTGGCAAGGTCAAATCCAGGACACGTCCCTGATAATGGTCAAGCATGCTTTTCCAATCTCCACTCATGGCTGCTCTATAAGGTATCTCCAATATAGGAAGAGAACCCATATTTTCTCTCTACAAAAAATTACGTTAGTGACTATTGTTAATAAACAATCTCAACTCGAAGCTAAATAAGGTGAAATCTAAAAATAAATTTATATTATATAACTCATAATACCTATCATTAATATGATGGAAAACAAAATTAGGAAGTGAGCACTCAAGGAGAACTGTAAATATGTCACACCTTTTAGTAATGGAAATGATCGAAATGCTCCTCCACCTGCTTCTTGGTAAAATCAATGTCAACAAGAAAACTTGTTTCCGGAGAGATGACTACAAAGAAACAACCTAGCTTGTAGTTTTTTTCTGAATTAAGTCGTTTGAGAACCCTCCTATATATACAATCCCTTAATTCCTTTTTCAGAAAAAAAAAGTAAATTAGGATCTGTGTGTTGCTTGTTTGGTTTATAAAGTGAAACTATTATGAGAATATAATAAAGATATGTTGATTCTCCTTTCGCTTAAAATAATTTTAAATTTAAATTTGATAAATAATTTTATATCTAACTTTCTAAAATTCCATACTATCAGCACCCATCTAAGCTTATTATTTATTTTAAGTAAATAAATAATGCTTTGTATCTATCCAACCCTCAAAGCATCATTTTTTTTTTCAAGCAACTCCTTAACCGTGGTGATGGTTGTCTCTAGCTGGATTGTAAGGTGTATATGGTTGAGACACTACAACCCAGTCTCATATCTTGGACTATAGTCAAAGAGATACCATAAACTCGATTCTTGTTGAGTCTATCAATTGCTTTAGCCTCCAACAACAACTCTAGATTGTGTTCTAGATGTGTTGAAATGCCCTCCTCGTGTTGGGCACACATGTCGATGCTATATTGCTCCTACACACATAAAAAAAAGTTAAAGATATCACCAAAAATATGTCAACAAAATATACAAAAGGTTTCAAATTTTACTTGCAATGAACTCCTTGGCTTGATTGTCCATAAACCTCTATACCTTTCTGTATTTAATAGTATTTTTAAAAACTACTAAAATACCAACAGACAACAATTATGTTGATGCTTTTGTAGTAATATTGATGTATTTTCCTAGAAGAATTATAGAGAGTTGTGAGCTATTTTGATATTAACCAATAGAACATATTGGTCGGTGTGTCTATCGGTAATCTGTCTGTGACATACGATATACAAATGGATTTGTCTGTCGACATATCCATTAGTAAATATTATTGATTGATGTGTTAACAAACAATGGTTGATGCCTATTTTGCATCACCAATGACAACAAGTTGTCAACCTATTTATTAGTATATAAATCATCGATTGAATTACTGACAAATATAACATCAATGACAAGACACTTGCTAACGACATGTTTTTACAATTTTCCTTTATTGTGAATTCTTGCTGATGAGCTCCTCCTTTGTAGGGATATTTGCTTCCATATTAATAATTTAATTAATCCGTTTCCAGAAGTATATATTAGCTTAAGAACTTGTTTAAATGATCATTATAAAAATAAATATATTAAGATTAGATTCTGGTCAGATTTTTTTTTCTTAGTTTCAGTATAAGTGAAAAATGTATAGCATTTGTCAAACCATAATATTAATTGCAGCTTGAAATCAAGATTAACATTCTCGCTTCTAAAATAGGCAAGCAAAAACAGAAGAAATTAATTTATTACTTGTTTAACCTTTTTTCCTTTTGGAATAATCCAATTTTAAAAACAATTCTACCCTTAAGTTCCATATCCATCAGTTTCAAGTTAAATTTATGAGATTTGAATTTCTAATTATTTAATCATTAAGTTCTCATAACATATTAAATTAAATTGGTGAAATGGGGTCATTAAAAAAACCTTCAATTTTATAATGTATAGTCCATTCAACATTTTTTATATTCTCTCAATTGAAATTAGTTATCTTATATTTTTTTTGTAATTTTATTAAAGAAAATATAGAATATAAACTTTGAACTCTTCACAGTTTGGTCAATATAATTTTGATATCATATTAAATAATTTTTTTAATTTAAAATTTTTATATATTAAATGAATTTTTAAAAATGATTTTATATTAACTTTTTAATATTTAACGCCCATTTTACCTTTTATTTTATTTTTTAATAATAGTTTGTATAGATCTCTTAAAATACACTTTTCTTTTTTGGTGAATTATTGATGATGAGCTCTTCATTTGTAGGAATATTTTGTTCAACATTAATAGTATATAAAAATAAATATATTAAGATTAGATTGAGGTCAGATTTTTTTTTCTTAGTTCATTATATATGAAAAAATGTATTGCACTTGTTAAACCATGATATTGCAGATTGAAATCGAGATTCACATTCTTGCTTCTAAAATAGGCAAGCAAAAATGTATTGCACTTGTTAAACCATGATATTTCCCCTTTTCCTTTTGGAATAATCCTACTTTAATTGTTCTCAACTGCTGCAACAAGGAAGTCCCCACCAATAAACTATTTGTTCCAGATTTTCCAAGACATTTAATAATGAAAACGGATGTGATCTGTAGTTTCTGACCTGGAAATACAAAATGAATATAAATATTCCTGCATTATGATAAAATATTTTTATTTAAAAAAGGTTGGGTGCAAAACCTATTTTCTATAGCTAATCATTATCTTTAACTTAAAAACTTAACTATCTAGATGGTATTCTAGTGGTAAAAGCTTGATATCAAGAGGTTTATTCCCTCTATGATCTCAGGTTCGAGCCCTGTGGTTGCTCATATAATGACCACTGGAGGCTTAAATAATCGTTAATTTTAGGGTCCGTGAGATTAGTCGAGGTACGCGCAAGCTGACCCGGACACCCACGTTAAACTAAAAAATAAAAAAATTAAGTTTTTATATATATAATTTATATCAACTTTTAAATGTTCCATACTATGAGCGCCCATCTTACTTTTCTGTTTCTTTTTAAATAATTAAATAATACTTTGTATTGATCTCTTAAAATGCACCTTTTTCTTTTCGGTGACTTCTTGCTCGGATGAGCTCCTCCTTTATAGGGATATTTTCTTAATAGTAATTTAAAAATTACTCTGCTTTTTGTAGCTTAAGAACTTGTTTGATTGATCACTATAAAAATAAATATATTAAGATTAGTTCAGTATAAAAAAAATGCTGATTATTTGTTAAACCATATTAATATTGCAGCTTGAAATCCAGATTCACATTCTTGCTTCTGAACTAAACAAGCAGAAAGTAAATTCTTCATCTTTTTCCCTTTTCCTTTTGGAATAATCCAAGTTTAACTGTTCATACATAGACGCATAGAATATACAATTGTGTTTCACGTTCATGACAAATTGTCCTTGAAATCTATTTCCAACAAGCCACGGGGCTTATTTCCTTCTAGTTGATGAATAAAACATAGTCTTTATTTTTTATAATAATCGAAATTTTATGAATAAAACATAGTCTTTACAAAGAGAGAAATGGAAAACTCCTATATAAAACAATTAAACCAAAAGATATTCAGCAGTTGTTAATTTGTGCAGCATCAGATATTTCAATCGGACTTCTGTAAAGATCCATCCCTGTATATGAGAAATTATTGTCCACAGTGTGCAGCAATAGTGCTAGGTGGTGAAGGATTAGGGTAAACACTGCATTCCAATCGGTTTTTTTTTTCAAAAATTAGTTTATTTCTTGATGTCCAAATGCCCCATAAAATGCCATGCGAAAGCAAAATAATTGCTTTTCGTTGGAACATCCCGGTCACCAGTGCACTCCTGAGGCATAATCCAGCTGCAGTCTAACCATTTTGTGAACTTCATCCACAGTTTCCACACATCATCACAGTGCAAGAAAAGATGAACAATTACTTTGACCGGTGTCTATCAGATTCCTGTGGAGACGAAACTCCCGAGTGCTGACTCTATTCTGAAAAAAAACATCCAAATGAAAACATCTATCTCTGGAGGACCCAGTTCTTTGCCATAATAGAGAGGAGAACTGTACAGAACTTGGGTAAAACAACTCTGTCAATTAATTTGCTGAGAGTGTTAACGGGGAACCTTGCTTGTGAGTCTGCCTCCCATACTCTAGTGTCCTTTTTATTCAAAATAAATTGAACCCCACTTAACATATGTTTTAGCTGGTCCAGCTGACGTAATTCAAGTACTCGTAAGTTCCTTCTCCGATAGAGCTTCCACCGCCACACACCATCACATAAATCTCCCTTCAATGCGTTAACTGACTCCTCTTTTGTTTCAGACGGTTTTGCTACTCAATTTTCACTTTGTTTTTTAAAACATTTTGCGAAAAACCAAAGAATGGAAAAAAAAAAAAACCAACAAAAACTCAAAAAATACATTATTGATGTATTTACACACGCTTACATGGCAATCCAAATTTACTACCCCTTACTCTCGATTCTTAAAAAATATATTTTTTAGCTCACAAATTGGCGTATATCACAATGCAAAGTTACAAGTTTAAATACAATTAATATGGTGTCGTACTCTTTTCAACTTGCTCACTATCAATACATGTCTATCTCTTGTACAAAAACAATCCCCTATTAGATGGGAATCTACCAACCTAGACCATTAACATAGCAAGGCATAACAAACTAATAATAAAGCATGATTTTTTCATTAATGATACAACTATCAACATCTTATTTTTCTCTATTTATTTACAAGTAGCTCTTTATCATTCTCTGCATCTTCATGAGATCAACTAATATAATCAAAGATTTATAATATTTCTCGAGTCACAGATAAATTAACATGAGCAAATATACAATATAAAAACAAACCCGCACAATAGGACTTCATCCACTACATATAGCATACTATACAAGGCGATGGAGATACATTACTACTTTTATGCTCCTACTCACCTCCTTGTCTTATTAAATATTTCAAGGGTAAGGGATTGGTTAGGGCTAAAAAAGGTATTATCAGCTCTATTGCACTTTATCAAAGATAAGCTGCATTGTATAGTTTAGATGTGGTTAAAGGTTTTGATTTGTTCCTAATAGGTAGTTTGCCTATGGCTTAGAAAGAGGATTTATTCATGTGAATAAATCTGGCATTTCAAATTTATATTGGCTTACGTGCTCAAATGAATTCTTATGAAAATAATTCATATAAGTGTCTTGACAGGGTTCACTTATCCTAAAAGATGAAAGAATTTTCCTCACCTACTTGTTGATCCAATATTTATACCAAAATATTAATCATTAATTGGCATAAATTAAAATTTTAGAGATTATTAAAATATTGATCAAATTCTCATAAATTCAATAAAATGATCATTAAATCCAAAATGCATAAACATATTTTAAAAAAAAAATTGCATAAAAACACTAAAACACTCCATGTATTTTACTTTTTAAGCAAGATATGTTTTTTTATTTTTGAGAGACTTGGCTATATACAAATAAAACATTTAATGAATTAAATTTTTTAATCTGTTTATCTTCCTTTTTTTTTATTATTTATATAACACAAAGTAAAAAATAATAAAAAGAAAATAAATACACATACACATTTTCTTTTTTAGTATATTTTACTTGCACACTTAAAAAATACACATATTCACAAAACATCAAAAATTCTAATTCTAATTTAAACACACACATTAAACATTTATAATTTATAAAATAGACCTTCTGAAATTCATAAATTAATCTGGAAAAATTGTTAAAAACTGAGGAAAACTGTTAAAAAAATTTGAAAGTACTGGAATAGTGACAGCGCGTGGGTACCATTTGCCACCACCAATTGGTCCCACCAAGTCCGACTTCTCCGCAATGCCCCAAGCTTCAGTGATTTGTTGAGCTCATCAATCAAGTGATTCATTGCCCATATCCAATAGATGACAATAGATGACATCAACATAGTCCATGTCCAATCTCTGAAGAGAAGCTTCAGAGTCTGTTTAAAAGTGAGGTTAGATTTTTTAAAAAGTATGTTTTAGTTAAAAATATATTAAAATAATTTTTTTTAATTTTTTTTATATTAATATATTAAAATGATGTAAAAATATTTTAAAAAATATTAATTTAAAATAAAAAAAATTAAAAATTTCAAACTCTTTTACAACACAAAACATAACTTATTAACCTCAAAAATATGTTTCCTAGACAAGCCTTTATCATTAGGACCAGGACCTCCCCAAAAGATCTTAGTAAACACAGATCGCTTGACCCATGATTTCCTCGGCTCTTCCATTAGCATAAGCCTCTGCGTTTTCAAAGAAATTCACACCATGGTCTCTGCAACATTGCAACAGTGATCTCGCTTCTTTGACGTTTTGTTGGTTCCCAAAACTTACCCAAGCTCCATATGAGAGCTGGCTCACTTTCACCCCTGATCTCCCTAGATTCTTGTATTGTATTTATTATTTTTCCTTTTGGAGTGGATTGAAGAGAGAGGCGTGGAAGTATGGAGGAAGTGAAGTGTAATAGTGGTGTTTAGTGGTTGTTATGGCTGGCGAGTTAGGGAAGATGATGGAGAGGGTTGTTGGTCTGGGCTGTTACGGGTTGGTGCTTGTCTAAAGGAAAGAAGAAAAGGCAGCTGGCGGTTAGTTTTGCTTATTGGGTCTAGTTTATATATATATATATATATATATATATATATATATATATATATATATATATATATATATATATCTGTGTGTGTGTGTGTGTGTTGTGTGGGTGATTGCGAGCTGGTAGATGTTCACAGAACTCCAAAACTTCAAATTATAATTCAAACACACACTAAATATTTATAATTTACAATATTTATAATTTACCATTCCTGCATTTCCAGAACGACCACACATTAAACATCTATAATTTACATCCAATTTTATTACCATGTAACTGATTGAAGCAAGCTTGAAGGCCTGTCATCATAACATTCAAATACCAACCTATGACAAACTATATATAATACGTACGTACTGGCTTCAAGGCCATTATTGAAAAGAACTCAACCACATAAATATCACGAAACTGAATAACAACCATACATGCAATAAAACACAATTTATAATGATCTATGGTAGAGGTTTAAACCATCAAGAAAATGGAATAACCTCTATGCCAGTTAAATCTCCCATATTAATCAACTGGACGGAGCTTTTTCCCCCGTGGTAGGCAAGGGACAAGAAACGATTGTCGAGCTTTCCTGGTTATCTTGAGATTGTTGTATGTAGAGCCCATAAATGAGACGTACAGACGGAATTGCATTATTGCAAATATTAAGACTGGAAGGAATGCAGCAATGGAAAGGAGTAATGTTGTCAACTTTTTCTCTGACTGAATGGGTATCAAGATTGTGGCCCCAAAAGATAGAATGGTCGTTATCACAGCAAAGAAGAGGAAGGTGAAGCCACAAAGAAGTTTTTGAGGAAGAGAGATGTGGAATTCTTGTAGCTCAAATGGAGAGGTCAACAAAGAGAGAAATATCACAAGCGAAGTCAAGGAGCTTGCTAAGGAGAGAACATCCGAGATGGTGAAAACCAGAAAATAGGGAGAGTTGATGAAGTTGGGCGTGCCATTCTCATCAGAACCTCCGGGCACAGTATAGGCAGCTGCAAAGACAACAGTAGCAACAAGTGCAGCTACCGTGGAACAAGACTGGGTCGTTTCCTTGATCCATTTTTGTGCATTTTCCAATTGGTCGTTGTGACTCTCTTTGAAGAGCTCTTCTGCAGTCTTGCCTTCATTGTTCGGAAGCGTGACATACTGAAAAGGAATTACCTCGCGCACTTGCTGCAATAATTGGGAGATAAATATGACTGTTATATATATATATATATATATATATATATATATAATTGGGAGATAAATATATCCGTGGACGTACCTGGTTTTATTTGTGTTCGCTTTCGGTCCAGTATGCACAACAATTTTCTGTTGTTTCACAAGATTGAAGATCTTTTTCTGGCGATGAATGACGGCCACATCCAAAATGCTCTGACCCTTGTCATTGAGCTTCTCAACAGCATGGGGATATAGTTTTATTATCTCCCACACAATCTCTTCTATTCCATTTCTAGTTGCAAGAAACAATGGGATCTGCTTCTCCCTAGTTAATGGTGAGTTCGTTGCATTGAGCTTCTCAATAGCATGGGGATATTGTTTTATTATCCCCCGCACAATCTCTTCTATTCCATTTCTGATTACTAGAAACAACGGGATCTGCTCCTCCCTAGTTAATGATGAGTTCGTTACAGAAGGTTGTGCTGTTGGATGTTGGACTTCTTCTATTTCTTTTGCTTTGCTACTGATTTCAGAAGTTTGCCCCAAATAAGAGAACTCGTTCTCTCCCTTTTTATTTCCCCCCCAGCCCATTCCCTGCTCCGCTTCTTTTCCTTTATTTTGGTATCCTTGCTTAACTGTTGATGAGGGTGGACCAGTTTGTTTTACTTCTTGTCCTTCCTCTGTTATGCTGACGCTCTTCCATGACCTATCTTTCTGTATTAGGATTTTGACGAGTCCTAAAGCGAATACATTCGTTCTTTTTTGGTTCCAGAATCTTTCTAGCCTTGCTGGCCAATATCCTACACCGTGTTCACGTGAAAAGGAATGAAATTAAACATCGATGATGGCTACATAATTATTTTTTATTTGTTTTTTATATGTACAGAGAGTTTATCTCTCTGATGACAGAATTATTTGCATAAGCAATTAACAAAGGATTTGAACCAAAATTGTATACTCCATGCCGTTTGTCACAACCACTTGATTGTTAAGTTATTGAGGATGTAACATCAAATCCCATTTGTCAAGCCTAAGGATTATGCAAGTAAAAAAAATCATTTCAATGTAAAAATTTAAACCATTAAATCAGATTTAATTTCATGAATTGTTTTATTTTAACTCACCAATGCACTTTCGTAAGCGATAATTGTGGAGATTTGTCTAGATTTTATTGATAATAACAATACCCCACCACTTTACTTAGTGGAAGCATCATTAGTGGTTAGTGCCACAATTAGTGGCATGTTTCAAGGCTCTCCTTTCTGCTCTCCTTC
>Ga0325410_1007980_pt1 | contig 11502 bp, 8 predicted proteins | sample PopdelMetagenome_16_FD_206182 | JGI IMG/M metagenome (GOLD analysis project Ga0325410, IMG submission 206182) | Populus deltoides microbial communities from Bellville, Georgia, United States - Xylem-PdIQD-R3 | ecosystem: Host-associated > Plants > Phyllosphere > Stem > Wood/Secondary xylem... | reverse complement strand
TGAACAGATTGACATTAATAATTTCATATAAATGAATATTTAGGGGTAAAATGAGACAATATCAATATTAATTGTAAGCCTAATAGAAATCCATTAGAAGCCCATTACAAAGCCCATTAAAAAGCCTATTAAAAAGCCCAAAATAAGCCCAAAATAAGCCTATAGGTTTGTCCGATTTTTTGGATAAAAAACCGGACCGAAACCGGCCGGTTTGGGCCGGTTCCGGTTCGGTTTCGGGTCTCTTTTTTTTTCGGTTTGGCTGTTTTTTCGGGTAAAAACCGAACCGAACCGAATTTGCTCACCCCTAGTTAAGAGGGTGTTTGAAAATGTGATAGCGGTTGTTTTTCAAAGTGTTTTTCATTTGAAAAAGTATCAAAATAATATTTTTATTTTATTTTTTAAAATTTATTTTTGACATTAGCATATCAAAACGATTTAAAAACACTAAAAAAATATTTTGAAGCAAAAAAAAATAAATTTTAATAAAAAAACAGGTTGAAACTCACTCTTAAACGGTGTTTAAAATCCATCTATGCTTATAGTGACAACCGTGATACATATTACTTATTGATTTCGCTTTGGTTTTTTTTACTATAATAATATTTATCTTTGATTCATCTTGGTCAACTAGTTGATTGATTATATGATTAATATATTGTTTGTTTTTTGTTTTTTTTTCTTTCAACAACTATGTTAATAAAACAAAAATATGGAGTTCTTGACTTTAATATGATAAGAGTAGAGAAGAAGTGTAATGACAAAAACTAACCTAGAAAAAAATAAAAATCAAGTAAATAAAGTTGCAAATAAAAACTGTAATGAAAAGAAATAAATTATGATAAGCAAAATAAGGGGAAAAAAGCATAAACTTGTGAATAAGTGGGGCTAGTCATCATTTCCTGCTACTAGATGACCTATTTGTAATGTTACAAAAATAAAATTTCATATAAACATAAAATTTCAATCATATATAAATTGTTTATACCAAATAAGGACTTTACAATTTGAATCCTAGTACAATTCATACTCTTTATTTGCATGTCTCTTTACTAGTAGTTGTATGTGTTTCCATTATACTACAATATCCATCAGTTTAACTATTCAAAACTCTTATTTTGCATAAAACTTGATTGATGATCTCAACTATTTTTACTGGTCAATTGTGTTAAGAAATATAAGGTTATTTTATTTTATTATTTATTAAGGTTAGAATAGTCTCTTCAGTTTTCTTTGTTTAGCCTATAAATAGTCTCTTTGTATTTAGGTTAAGTTTACATTTTTTGTGTAATTCAATATGTTATGCAGTATCAATGAAACCCTAGCCTCCTTTCTTTTTATTTTTTTTTTTTGGATTGTTTGACATGGTATTAGAGCATGATTGCATGAAACGAAGCTTAATCTCAAACATAACTTTCGCGCGCCTCTGCTGGGGTTCGAGGTGGAGCCCCAAATTTTTTTGGAGTGACTGTATAACTTTGAGATGATATTTTTCCAGTTTCTACAATATGGTAGTTCATCTTCCCTTTAATTTCTAAAATTTGGTATTTTGTCTTCCCTTCAATTTCTACAATTTGGTATTTGTATTCTGTTTTTTCTTTGTTTGTTTATTATGGCTATTGAAAGGACGATTTGATTCAGTTTGTAAGTGTGAGGTTGGATGGAAATAATTATTCGTATTGGAGTTATGTGATGAGAAATTTTTTTTAAGGGTAATAAAATGTGGGGATATATTAATGGAACACCTGTGAAACCTAAAAATATTGATGAGGTTTATATTGCTTTGATAGATGCCAGGTAAGCAAACAATGCAAAGATTATTACTTAGATTAACAATTCTGTTGAGCATTCCATAGGTACACAACTGGCAAAGTATGAGACAATAAAGGAGATTTGAGTTCATATGCAAAGGTTATTCACTCAATCAAATTTTGCAAAGCAGTATCAATTGGAGAACAACATATGAGCTCTTCATTAGAAGTATATAAGTATTCAAGAGTTTTATTCTGCTATGACAGATCTTTAAGATCAATTGGCTCTTACAGAATCAGCAGAATTAAAAGCATGTAATGCCTATATTGATCATAAAGAGCAGCAACAATTGGTACAGTTTTTAACAGCACTTTATAATGATTTTGAAGGACTTAGAGGTTTAATTTTTCATCGTTCTCCACTTTCTTCTGTTGAATCAGTTGTCAGTGAGTTATTAGCTAAACAAATACATCTTCAGTCTTATTTTGAAAAAAGAATTCTCTTTACCTCTAATCCCTCTATGCTAACGGTATCTTTTAAGTCATTCTCTAGTAACTAGAATAAACCTTACACAAGGGTTACTTTCGACGAGTGCAGTTTCTGTAAACAAAAAGGTCATTAGAAGGTTCAATATCCTAAGCTGAGACAACAGAATCAAACATGAAAACCCGACAATCAATCACAATCTAATGCTCATAGACCATCTCGAGGTTACAAACCATCACTTCATAATACGGCAACAACAGTCTCATCAAGTCCTCTCACTGATCCTAATACTCTGGCTGAGCAATTTCAGAATTTTCTCTCCTTATATCCGTAAGCTATGTTTGTTTCTTCTTTTATAGGTCAATTGCCTCATAGTTTTTCAAGTATGTCACATTCTAAATGGGTCTTGAATTCTGATGCTTCACATCATATGTCTCTAGATTCTTTATCTTTTGCTTTTGTGTCCCTTTCATCTTCTATATATTCATGTCATGACTGCTGATGGCACTCTTATGCTCTTAGTAGGTGTTGGCTTTGTTATCACACCTCATTTGTCTCTTTCTAATGCCTATGTTATTCCAAACCTCAAAATAAATCTTGTTTCTGTTGGTCAGATATGTGATTCTAATGATTATTTAGTCATCTTTTCCTTCTTCTTTTTTTGTGTGTAGGATCTGCAATCTTAAAAGCTGATTGGGATAGGCCGTAGGGAGAAGGGATTATATATTTTAGATGAGTTAAAAGTGTCAGCTGCTGCTACTGGTGTTGATTTGTCTCATTTTCATTTAAGTCCTTTTTCTTCTAGTTTTTATTTATGGCATTCTCGTCTAGGTTATTTTTTGTCTTCTCATTTGAGATTTTTGGCATCCACAAGGGCCTTAGAAAATTTACAAACTTATGATATTTCTAATTATAGTGGATGTAAACTAGCAAAATTTTCTGTTTTATCTTTTAATCGAAGTATTTTGGTTTCTTTTTCTCCATTTGATTTGATTTATTTTGATATGTGGGGACCTTTTCTTGTTGCTATAAAAGAACGGTCTCGATATTATATTTTTTTTATTGATGATCATACTTGTTATTATTTGGTTTATTTAATGGAATATCGTTTTGAATTCTTTAAGATATATATAGCCTTTCAAGCTCTTGTCAAAACTCAATATTTTGCTATTATCAAATGTTTTAGGTGTGATTTTAGTGGGGAATACATCTCTAATAAATTTTATGAGTTGCTTGTCTTAGATGGAACTATTCACCAAACCTCGTGTATAGATACTCCTGAGCAAAATGGCGTTACTGAAACAAAATATAGGCACATTGTTAAAACTGCTCGTTCTCTCTTATTGTCTGCTTCAGTTCCTAATATGTTTTGGGGTGAATTTGTTCTTACTGCTGTAGGTTTGATTAATACAATTCCTTCTCATACTTCAGGTTTATTTCCTTTTGAAAAGCTATATGAGTATGCCCCTGATTATTCTTTCTTTAGATTTTTTTTTTGTGCTTATTTCATTCTTCATCCTCATGTAGAACGCAGTAAAATGTCCTCTCAATCTGCTATTTGTGTATTTATTTGTTATGGTGAAGGTAAAAAGGGGTATCGTTATTTTGATACAATAACTCAGAAACTTTATGTGTCTTGTCATGTTGTCTTTCTCGAGCATATACCTTTCTTTTCCATTCCATCTACTACTCATGGCTTGATTTAGATTTGATATTATTCGTATAGATCATTTTTCTAAGAATTTTGATAGTTTATCATATCAGGTTCCTAGTACCTCAAATATCCCTCCTCATGTTCGACCAATTCATATTAATCATTCTACAGGTACTGACACTTTACTCTCTAGCACACAAGAAGCTCCATTCTCTTATATGGTCCCTCCAGCTTCGTTTGATATTGTGGATCTACCTCTACATCAATCCATACGCATTCGTAAGTCTACAAAGTTACCCGATTTTGCTTATTCTTGTTATTCTTTATCATTTACTTCTTTTTTAGCTTCTATTCATTGTCTTTCTTAGCCCTCTTCCTATAAAGAGGCAATTCTTGATCTTCTTTGGTAGCAAGTTATAAATGAGAAACTATTTGTTTTGTATAAGATAGATAATTGAGATTTGGTTCATCTACCTCCTTGTAAGAGTGTTGTTAGTTATTGTTGGGTGTATAAGATGAAAACTAATTCTGATAGATCTATTGAGCGATACAAAGCTAGGTTGGTTGCAAAAGGATACTCTTAATAGTATGGTATGGATTATGAGTAGACATTTGCTCTTGTTGTAAAAATAAGTACTATGTGTACTCTTATTGCAGTAGCTTCGGTTCGTCAATGGCATATCTCTCAACTTGATATTAAAAATACCTTCTTGAATGGAGATCTTCAAGTAAAAGTTTATATGATACCCAACCTGATGTTTCACATGATTCTGGGTATGTTTGCAAGCTTAAGAAAGCGTTATATGGTCTTAAACAAGCACCTTGTGCTTGGTTTGAGAAATTCTCTATTGTGATATTTTCCCTTGTTTTTGTTTCTAGTAGTCATGATTCTGCTCTTTTTGTTAAGTGCACTGATGCAAGTTGTATTATTTTGTCTTTATATATTGATGACATGATTATTACTGGTGATGAATTGATGATATTTTAGTTTTGAAGACAGAGTTAGTTAGACTGTTTGAAATGAAGGATTTGGGTTATCTACGATACTTCTTGGGTATTGAGGTAGCCTATTCACCTAGAGGTTATCTTCTTTCTTAGTCGAAATATATTACAGATATTCTTGAGCTGGTTATACTTACTGATAATAAGACTATAGATGCTCTCATTGAGATTAACATAAGATTTTCTTCTTCTGATGATTTACTCTTGCCAGATCTTATTATATACTGTATTATTGTTGGGAGCTTTGTATATCTCACTATTACTTGTCCAGACAAACATTGCATAAATTGTTCATGTTGTTAGTCAGTTTGTTGTTTCTCCTACTTCCATTCATTGGGCAATTGTTCTTCATGTTTTGCAATATCTTCAAGGCACAGTCTTTCAGAGTCTTTTACTTCCATCCACCTCTTTCTTGGAGCTCTGTGCATACTCTGATGCTGATCATAGCGGTGATCCAACATATTGCAAGTCTATTATTGGTTTCTGTATCTTTTTTGGTGATTCTCTTATTTCTTGAAAGAGCAAGAAACAATCCATTATTTCTCAATCTTTAACTGAAGCAGAGAATCATGTTATGACATCTACTACCAAAGAGATTGTTTGGTTACACTGGTTACTTGCGGATATTGAAGTTTTCCTTTCTCATCCTACTCTTATGTATTGTGACAACCAGAGTTTATTCAAATTGCTCACAACTTGGTTTTTCATTAACGAACTAAACACATTGAGATCGGTTGTCATCTTACTCGTCATCATCTCAAACATGACACCATGACTTTACTTTTTGTTTCTTTCTCTTTGTAAATTACAGATTTCTTTACCAAGTCGCATTTCATTTCTCGTTTTTGTTTTCTAGTTTGCAAACTCTCGATGCTTGTAATTGTCGTATCGTGAGTTTGAAGGGAGATGTTAAAAAATACATTTATCTTGTTTATTTATTAAGGATAGAATAACATTTTTAGTTTAGCCTTTATATAATCTCTTTGTATTTAGAAAAAAATTTTAAAAAAAAAATTAAGCAGCCTAGTATTTATATCAACAATAAAACTAACCGCATGTGTTTTAGCATATTTTATAAATATAATTATAGTTCGCATCTTTCTATCTTACGACTTGGACAAATGAAGTGCCAATAAAAAAAAAAAAAGAAAGGAAAAGGAAAAGGAAAAGAGAGAGTTAAGTTTATCCAAAAAAATATATATATAAGTAATGAAAAATTTTAGATAAAAAAGTATTCAAGGAACAAAAGAAAATTAATTAAGATAATATAAAATACTAATAAGATAGAAACAAAATTCTTTATCATGCTCTCTCAACTACAACAAAAAAAAATAACAAGTCAAATAAGAAAAATAACTATATCTAAGAAAAAAAATTATAAATATTTAGATTTTATATCCCTTCAATTAAAAAAATAAGTTAATCCAAAAAATTAAATTAAAAAAATATTTAAAAAAAATAAAAACATCTCTATGCGCGAGAAGCTTCCATTACTCCGAAATCCATCTATTTATATTGAGCTAGATTTAATGATTGACAATCACATGTAATATATTTTATATGATTTAAGAAATGAAATTAATATATAAAAATATAAATATAAATCATATAAAAATTTAAATGGAAATCATATCAACTTCAACAGATAATTTTCTTTTCTTTTTTTATACAATTTCTACACTTTTTTTTCTAAATCATATAAACATATCAAATGTAATTTGTATTCAAGTTTTTTTGGACATGGGAAATACGGGCGTAATTAATGGCGTCAGACAACAGTGTTTATGAATGTCAATAGACGGTCCCGATTGGAGAAAGATGAAAGACAGAGTATCCAACTGAGAAAACAAGTAATTGGAGGACTATGTTAATAATAAACTGTTAATAATTAGGTAACTAATCCGAGGTTTATATACCTGCCTCGAACCTTAATGTTATAATTTATAATTATTTAAAATTTTAAAATTATTTATTTATTTTGGATTAAGTTTCTGGTTAGATTTCGATTAGATATATCAATATTCATACTTAACCAAAAACTTTACTTTTTGATTTCAGGTTTTATCCAAATCCAATCAAATCTAAAAATTTCCAATTAGTTTAGATCAGTTCCGATAATTAATCATTTAGTTCAAGTGAAATTATCAAAGTTTGCCCTTTTTTAAAAAAAATTACTGATTTGAAGAAATTAAATGTATTTGGTTTGGAGGTGTGGTGATTTTTTTTTAAATGTGCAACATTTTTTAAACAGAAATCATACTTTTAAAAGCTAAAAATACATGTTTTTTACTTAAAAAAACAAAAAACACAAACATACCTCCCATCCAAAGACACACATATGAGAAGAATACTTTGATTTTTGAACAAAAGGGCATGTAAATTGCTTCGTGTTTTTTAAGCCATTCCCTTTGATTTCCTCTTTTCTTATTGTATTTCCTCAGCCAGTGTTTCCCACCACTTGCTTCTATATTCTATACCCAAAAAAATGTAGAGTTTAGGTACTAATGTTTCACTCGAAAGTGGTTTTTTGGATTTACTTATAAATAAAAAATTATGTCTTTTTATTTTCTATCAGTAGAGTACAGTATAAAAATACTTAAAACATAAAAGAAAAGAGCTAAATCTCAAAGATATAGCAATTCCTCTCTTCTAAAAGGGTTTAGGAAATTTTTCACTGGTGGTTCTACTGATTATCGTTAGAGGTCGAACACTTGAACGGCTTGTAATTTGCACAACCCAACTTTGAAATAATTATTCAAAGTCAAAAAGAACATCTGATCTTCAGGTAATCTTCGTATAAACCCTAAACAACCCTAGATCTGTCTAATATGATCTTTAAGACTCCCGAAAAATTTTACATTTATCATTTTTATTGCGTATGTGTTTCGGGAATTCAAATAAGTCAAATACTAGAAAGTGTTTTCCAATACATTTTTTATGATAATACCAAATATCAAAAAATAAATTATTTTTTAGAAATTCACTTTCCATTAAAATCATTTTCTAAAATGTAATTATTTTTCGACAAACAAATAGGACTTAAGCTACCTATATTCTTTTTCTTCAAAGCTTACTTAAACAACAAATTAATGGCACTTGAGTGAAATTATATTTTTTTTTTCTCTTGGTTATGAAAAAAATTATTGAATCATTGGTTTTATAAAAGTAAGAAAAAATTAAATTAAACGACTTGCAAAAATATTAAATCATGTTAAGGGCAAAAAAGAAAGAAAAAGAAGAAGAAGCACATGATGATTTAAGTAGATAAATTTTGTGAAATGAACGACATTTTATCATCGAAATAAAATAATTATTTGTAATTTAGTTCATGTACTTTATTAAAAAAATTTAATTAGTTGCTATCATGGCCAGAATATTGTAGCAAGAATATTTAATTAAATAGTTCCTTCACCTACAGCGAGACATCCTCAATTTAGTGGCTTTTTATTCCAAAATTTCTTTATTTACTATTCAAATTTCCCCATCTTAACCTATATTTCTTTTCTTTCAATTTTCGATAAGAAAAGGAAATAAATTTGAAAAGGAATATTAAAATTTAAATTAATGAAAGGATCGAGCTCTAAATGGTATTTAAAATTATAAAGATTTAATATACAATTTTCGCAACCACAAAAGTGATTTATTAATTTCATCATGAGATGAAGATTTCTTTTAGTATGACTTGTAAAAATTAATTTTTGATTTTTGATTAGGGGAGTTCAAAAAACAACTCATACATAATATATATATTATTTAACACGACCTGACCCATCAAATTCAAGTAATATAAATAATATTTATGATAGAATATCAAAAAACTTAAAAAAATAGATATTATTGGTTGGGTGACGGGTTGGAATTTTTGAAATTCAATCAACCTAACTCAATTCATATACTTATACTTCTTTTGTCTTTATATTTGAAGGTTTGTTGATTGAGTATTTATTTAGAAATATTTTGGCTTCAAAGTTTTTGTTAGTAGATTTCCTTTTAGATTTCTTTAATGTAATAAAAAAATTGTATCTTTTTTTATTATTAACATGGGTGTCCGGGTTAACTTGCGCGCACCTCGACTTATCCCACTTGCCCTAAAGTTGATGATCATATAAGCAGGGACGGAGCAAGAAAAAAAGTTTAGGGGGGAAATTATAAATTAGGGAGGTCAAGAAAAAATTTCAGTTACTTTTATTAAATATTTACAGGGGAGCATTTCTCTACCCTCCCTCCGCCACTGCATGTAAGCCTCCAGTCATTTTGAAGTTTGTGGGAATTGATCTGGTAATTACTGGGGAGCAAATTTAGAATCTGACCAGTTGAGTTACATCCCTCGAGATTAAAAAAATTTGTATCTTTGCTAGAGGAGAGGGAGGAGGTAATAAAAATTTAATAATAGTATAAAATATAAAAATTAGACTTGAAGATATTATATCACCTACGATCCATATTTTAAGTACACTTCTAAATGCGGACTAACAAAAATTAATGAAAATTTCATGTAATTGACTAAGTGGGAAAAATTCATGGAGGTGGCCGATAACGTTAAGCAACAAGTTGATGACAAGCCATGCTAACTGCTCTTTTGGAATTTGATCAGCTTAACTGTTTGGTATTGTATTTGTAACTGTGTTTTGTTAAATTTTGAATTTTTTTTTTGTTAAAATTGAGTGCGGTTTGTACTTTTTGGATCGTTTTGATGTGCTGATGTCAAAAATGATTTTTAAAAAATAAAAAAACATCATTAACATGTATTTCGGCATAAAAAACTATTTGAAAAGTAAGCGTAACCACACTGCCAAACACGCTAGGATTTTCTTCTTTACGCAGTAGCACTTTCAGACAGCAGCAAAGGGTCAAAAAAAGCTCTTAAAAATAGTATTGTTAATAGGTTGAGTTGTTTTGAATAGAATAATTTAATAAATTACTTGTTAAAAACAATGTAATCATTGAAATATTATTTTTAATTTAATTTAAGATTTTAAATGATAATTATCTCTTACAAATCAAAACAATTGACATGGAAACAATTTTTTTAAAAATATATATATTTATAGAAGAAATTGAATTAAAAACATGTTTAGAATTGTAATAGAGGTTGTTTTTTAAAAAACTTTTTATTTTTGTTTGAAAATACTCCAACATAATGTATTTATTTTTAAAATTTATTTTTGATATTCACGCATCAAAACGATTTAAAAAATAAATAAATATTAATTTAAAAAAAAAGAAAAAAAAGATGTATTTTCCAAGAATTTTTTTTTTTTTTTTGGAGTGTTGTGTTTAGTCTAGAAAACTTCCCATCCACCAGACAACGGGCAGGACTGAAATTGTAGTAATTATCTAGTCACTGTCCCAGTAGCCTCTCAAATGTAGTAATCATCTCCATCCATATCATTTGTTCCTGATCGTCAACAGGCATGGAAGATACATCACATCGACCGAAAGTGCCTGACAATTAGATTTATAAAAAAAAAAAAAATGGCATAATTATTGCTCTTTTTTGGAGATAAAGAGCTTCGAAATATTAGACCCACCAGAATAAATGATTTATCTGCTCATGCGTTGTGCACTTTGTAGCTTGATGACCGCTCAGCAGTGCCCCTTTCATGCAAGGATACATCGTGGAAAAAACCAGAATCCGGTCAATCAGCTCAGCATGCGAATGAACCCAACACCCGGCCATCACAGTTCGCCGTCCGGTCATCAAAAGCCTAGCCAAACCCAAGATAAGGTCAACCAACCTAACATGCAGTCAGCAAACCTAACCTTGGATTAGGGAGGGGGAGAAGAGGAAGTGGACTGCAGCCAAGACAAACCCTCCCTAGTCTAGCCCAACCAAATGGGAGAAGAAAGGGAAGCCAGAGGGCTAGACGATCTAAACCTAACACCTAGCACAGCCGAACCCTCTCTGCTCATTGAATTGATAGAACCAAGTTTTTTTTTTTTTTTGGGGTGCAAGCTACCCTAACCCTATTATAGCCACTATATTATTTCTTGATGCAAGCCATGGTTTGCAATCATCAACATCAGCGCCTGCCTTCAGCTTCCATATTATAAGTACATTTTACAGTAATAAAAAATAAGGCAAACAACCAAGTATAATATCACAGCTATGGAAAACCCAATCTTTTTTTAAAGTTCTTGTACGAATTCATCAATAATATTCAAGTGATTATAATAAGTTCGAATAAAACACCTGCATTATCATTGCTCAAAGATGCAAGCTATCATAGCGTCAAGCCAAAGTATAATTTCACTTGTTTGAAAACCACACAGATTGAAAAGGGTTCAGGAGGAAAATCAAATCGCTACAGAAACTTGTGGCACAAGAAAGAAAGAACAAAAAAAGAAAGATAAGGCACATTGTTTTACCAAAAGAACAGAAAAAAAAAAAGGATAGACCCCTTCATTTCTCATATCCAACTTCCCCTATACATTTGCTAGCCACAATACCCCATTGCTATGCAACCATTTCTCCAGCCTACATCGAAACTAAACTAAGATGCTGCAGCATTGAAGTCTAGTCACCTACAACACGACCATTTTACCAACACTGAAGCTAAATTTTCTTCCCAACCGTAGACGATCCAAACATTAAGATATTCATCTCCAAA
>Ga0325410_1007978_pt1 | contig 11507 bp, 5 predicted proteins | sample PopdelMetagenome_16_FD_206182 | JGI IMG/M metagenome (GOLD analysis project Ga0325410, IMG submission 206182) | Populus deltoides microbial communities from Bellville, Georgia, United States - Xylem-PdIQD-R3 | ecosystem: Host-associated > Plants > Phyllosphere > Stem > Wood/Secondary xylem... | reverse complement strand
AAGAGAAGCACAGCAACAATAGAAAACAATGATCAAAGTCACAACAGTCAGTTTGTTGTTGATTTCATATCCAAAGCATTAGACTTGGTAATCTTTTTCCAGGTACAAATTAATCCAAAGGAAAACACAGCAAAAATTGTTTGTGAGTTTGGAAGGAATAATTAATCAAGTGAAAACCATATATATTATTTAATAAAATTACATGAGGCCTGTTCATTTCCAACTGTCTCTGGCAATTGTTTTTCATAAAAACATGATATATTGTCATAGATTCACCCACCCAATTTTCCAGGCAATCCAAAAGATCAGCTAGTGTACACTGTCAAATTTACAGCAGCTCTGCTGTAAGAAGGAAGATATGCATAAAAGAAGCAAACAATGTTCAAGACATCTAAGGCAATCTCAGTTCGTTATTGTCAAAGAAAAAGATAGCAAAGATTTTTTGTGATTTAGGAAGGAGAAACTTCCATCGTTCCCATTAACCACAAGATTTGACTCGTAACAAATCCAGCAACCACATTTATATAGGCCTCTTGATGCTGAATTATGTTCATTTTCCACAGTGAAAAAACCTGGAGAGCCACATTGCAAGAGGGCCAGTCAGCGATCATTAAAGGCAAAACAAAGATCTAGATCCAAGTCAAGCAGTTGTCTTCCCAAACACATGTATAACAATTCAATCCCCACACACAACGATTTCTTAATTTTGATCTCTCATACATAAAAATAAAGACCAAAGCATGAGATTGTAAAGAAAAACAGTGGAAAAGACAGCTTTGTAAAAGAGATAAGGTTAGAAAATAATGCATTTCTCAATCAATATATAAGCACAGATGGATATAAAAGGTGTGAAAGGGCAACCCACCGATGAAAAGAGCAGTTTTTCTAAGTTCTTGATGAGACTCTAAACCGAAGAGAGGGAGTTGTAAAGCTTGATAACAAATCAGAGTTATTTTAATAAATGAAATAAGGTAAAAATAAAACCAAGAAGGTATAAAAACATATAGAAAGTAAACAAAAAAATTAAATGAGTTGAAACCTGATGAGGTTTTAAAAATCCAACTAGTTTAGAAATAGGTTTCCGGATTGGATAATCGGTTAATTAATTGGTCCTAGTAATTTTATCCATTCTCCCTGGCTAAAGTAGTTGATAGCTTATAAATTTGGTGCTTGGTGTGCTAAGGTGACTTATGGTTAGTACCTGTAAAATGTCTTTTTTAGTGGAAATGGAGAACTCTCTGATGCTTAAATAAATATCTTTTTAGAGAGAGAAAATACAAGAATATTCTAGAGAGAGATGATTTGAAAATATATATGCATCATTCTCTATGTTTGATGGGAATATCTTAAATAAATATATTAATATTTGATGAGAATATAATGGTTCTTTGAAGAACTTTTATACACCTAAAAAAATATAATCTTACCCTGATGACATTTAATAAAAGATAAATATCCTTCACATCTATATTAATGTCTAACAGGAATATGGTGGGTCTTTAGAGGACTTTTATATATCTAAAAGATGTAGGGAAATTAGGGTCCAAGACGTTAGACACACTACCAAAAAATCGATAAATACAATGAAAATACCAAGAGAATATTTTCGTTGGTAAATTGCAGACGGATTTTACTGACAGAAATATTTTCTTGATATTTACCGAGGGAATGACAGTGAGAAAATAATAATTAAAACAAAGCAAAAAAAATGATGACGTGTCATTTTTACCAACAGAATTACCGACGAATTTATTTCGTCAGTAAAATCGTTGGTAAACTGTGAACACTATTCATCATGTTAATTACAAAGAGAATCACCGACGGAACATTCAGTCGGTATTTTACAGAGAGCTCTGGAACTATTCACTCCCCAATTGCACTATTAATTACTGTTCTTTACAGAAAAAATCACCGACGAATTGAAAAGTCGTCGGTGTTATTTGGTGGTTTTCTGAAAAATTTAAATTAAATTAAAAATTTAAATTAAATATTATAGACGGAATCACCGACGGATTGAAAAGTCGTCGGTGATATTTGGCAGTTTCTGAAATTTTTTGATTAAATTCAAAATTTAAATTAAATACTACAAATGAAATCACCGACAAAATGATTAAAAATATTAATATTTAATTATCCATCAGTAAAACCGTTGGTAAAATGCCCTAATAAAAAGCCTAGAATCCCTAATTTCACAACAGACCCGTCTCTTTTCTTCTTCTTCTTCTTCTCTTCCCTCCTCAACTCTTTCTCTTCTCCTCCATGCTCATGTATGTCTTCTTCTTCTTCTTCTTCTTCTTCTTCTTCTTCTCTTCTCTCAACAACTCCTTCTCTTGTTCTCCATGCTTAGGTATGTCTTCTTCTCCTTTCTTATTTTTTCTTCTTAGTTTTTTTTAATTAGTACACTTTACAAATTTGTTTATTTTTCTCTTCTTAGCTTCACTTGTAACTACATTAAGGTAAAAAACAATTCTTCTTTTTTCATGTTTTTTTCACTATATTTGTTTTTTATTTTATTTCTAATTGTTTTTGTTCTTAATAATTGTATGGATGTTGTTGTAGGATTTTTTTTTCATATGAGATCAATTTTTAGTTAATTTATTAATAGGATTTTTAAATTTTTTTAGTTGAATTTATTTTTTCGTGTTATTTATTTGTTGCAAATTTTTATGAGTTGATTTTATTCTTCTTTTTCCAAGCATTTTTAGTATTATAGAGTGTTGATTAATATTAATTTAATTATTTTATATTTTTGTAAAATATTTATTTTTTAAAATAGTTTTAAATAATTACCGATGGAATTACTCACGGTTTGGTTCCGAGGGAATTACCAACGGAATAAAATATTTTTTTTTGCTTGCCTTTTCCATCAGTAAATCCATCGGTAATAATATTTTTTTATTACCAATGGACTTACCGACGGATAAAAAATTACCGATGAAAGATTCACCGACGGAGACTTTTCGTCGGTGATTTCATCGGTAATTTTTTTACCAACAGAATGGTAGTGCAAATACTGACGGAAAATTCCGTCGGTAAATCTAAAGATTGTGGTAGTGATATAGCTAAGTCCATAGAGGATGAGTTCTTCCTCGAGGTTAGACTTAAATAAGGATTTTCATTTTCTTGGACGTGCTAAGGGAGGATGATTATTTTCTTAGTCGTGCCCAAATAAGGATGGTCGTTACCTTGGACTTGACTAATTGGCAAGTCCAAATGCCTTGGGTTTGACATGTTTGCTAGACTCGCGTTGTCTTGGACTTGGTTGACTGCTAGGTCCAAATGCCTTAGGTCTGACATGTTTGCCAGACCCATATTACCTCATTCCCTTAGAAGTGCAAATAAAGGATGGTCATTCCCTAGGGCATGCCCTAGGAATGATGATCATTCTCTTAGGTGTGCCCAAGAGAGGATGATCGTTATCTTTGACTTGACAAGGATTTTGGGTCTAACATGTTTGCTAGACATGCGTTACCTTGGACTTGGCTAATTGCCAAGTCCAAGAATTTTGGGTTTGACATATTTGCTAAACTCGTATTATCTAGGATTTAACTAGCTGCCAAGTTCAAGTGCCTCGGGTCTAGCATGTTTACCAGACCCACACCCACATTACCTTATTCCATTGGGCGTGTTAAGGGAAGATGGTCATTACCTTGAAAATTCTAAGGGAAGATGCACATTCCCAAGGTAGTGCCAGGGGTTTGGCATACTGTCAAGTCTAGCGTGCCTCAATAGTATCTGGGTGTGGCACTAGCCAGACCCAGCCGTGATTGGGATTGCGTGTGGCATGATGGGTTTGGCTGCCAAGCCCAATCACGGCTCTGGCTAGTGCCAAACCCGTTATTCTCGGGGCTTAGCACACTACCAATTCCAAGGTATATATAAAAATAATAAGAAATAAACATTAAGTAAATCTAACTAAAACTAATGTCCCAATCAGCCTAAGCAAAAATCTAACATGAAAAGCATAAAAAAAGAAGCTATTCTAATAGGAATAACAAACTAAACGTAACCAAAATTGAATGAGAGACTTATCTTGTAGAAATCAAACGAAAACTATAGAGGAGCCAGAGAGAAAAGGCAAAAATAAATAAATAGCTCATCCCTAGGGAAACAAACATCCGATCATGCATATCAACCACCACACCCCTAGTGAACAAGGAAAATCCTAGCACATTGCAAGTCGTGTGTGTATTTAATGCATAATGATGGAACACCTTACTCACTTATGAAGAAGAAGGCCTACCACACACCTAGAAGGCAATCATAATCAAGCCATACTATCCTAGCCCCATAAAAAATAAATAAAACAAAATAGATGCATCAATCTCAAAAAAATCACTCTTTGAAGCCTAATCCTTGGTTCACCTCAACCCAAACATGCATTATACCAAACTGATCATAACATACCTAAAAATAATACCTAGCCTAAAAATAATGCATGTTCGCACAAAAGAGAGAGGTAAGAATCATATGGAAACAATGATAAACACTATGTGAATTCATAGTGAATTCACTCATAATCCATTATGTTTAACTAAGGATTTTTAGTTTTTTATTAATAATAATTTTGTTTATATATTTTTAGTTTTTTCTTCACATTTTCTTTTGGTTTTGAGCAAGCAAAAAAATAAAATAAAATAAAATAAAATCGAGTATGATTTGAAAATTAAAAAACTAATAATAATAAGAAGAAAAAAAATACAAGAAAACATATATAGGTTATTTTTTCAATTTGATTCTATTTCCATAGAAGTCCAAGAATATTCACGTACTCAAACCAAACTCTAGGTGTTTGTTTTAAATCATATAAAGCCTTTCTGAGTTTGAAAACATGATCAGATGAAAGTTTTCAAAACCTTGAGATTGCTCAACATACACCCCTTCTTTGATGAAACCATTTAAAAATACACTCTTAACATCCATTTAAAATAGTGTAAAATTAGCATGGCATGCAAAAGCTAAAAACATTCTTATTGATTCTAATCTAGCCACCAATGCAAAGGTTTCTTCATAATCAATACCTTCTAATTGATTATAGTTTTTAGTAACTAGTCTAGCTTTGTTTTCTAATTATGGTCTCATGCTCATCAACTTTGTTCCTAAAAATCCATTTTGTTCCTATAATACATTGATTTTTAGGTTTAGGGACTAGTTCTCACACTTCATTCCTTTGAGATTGATTTAGCTTATCTTACATGGCTAAAATCCAGTTTGCATCATTTTCAGTTTTTGGAAAGGATTTGGGATCTATATGAGAAAAAAAAAGTACAATTCTCACTAATATTTCTAAGAGATGCTTTAGTCTTAGTACCTTTAAAGGGATTACTGATAACTAAATCAAGAGGATGAAAGCTTATATACCTTACATCCTATGGTGGCACAAACGAGTTACTTACAATCTTTTATTGATTGCTTGTGCTTTGTTAGTCTTTGTCCATTTCTTCATTGTTAGCCTTCATGAAGATCTTATCATTAAGACTTAAATATTAAAAATTTTCATTAATGTCATCTAAAATCTCAACAATTTTGTCTTTCTGAGTTTCCTCAAATGTGACATACATGGATTTCTTAAGATAGGGTGTTTTATTATTATATACTATATAAGCCTTGCTAGAGGAGGAATAACCAAGAAAAATATCAATACTGAATTTTGAATTAAACTTATCCAAATTATCTTTGGTGTTAAGAATAAAATATTTTTAACCAAAAACTTTGAAATATGATATGCCGGGTTTCCCACCTCTCTACAGCTCATGATGAGTCTCTTTCAACTCTGGTCCCAATGAAACACAATTTAAAGCATAACAAGATGTGTTTATAGCTTCCGTCAAAAAATGTTTAGGGGTATCAAATTCATTTAACACTGTTTTTGTCACTTCTTAAAGGGATCAATTTTTCCTTTCCACAACCCCATTTTGGGGAGTTCTAGGTGTTGAAAAGTTATGGTGGTATCCCTTTTTTTTTCCCATAAAATGTTTCAAATAAATCACTTATAAATTTACCACCATGATCACTCTTTAAGTTTATGATTGAAAGCCATTATCATTTTCAACTTTTTTTTGAAAACTTTACAAATTTATAAATAGTTTCATCTTTTGATTTTAGAAACAAAATCCATATATATCTTGTAAAGTCATCCACAATTACAAATACATATCTATTACCATTTATGTTTCTAACTCTAGTTGGTCCAAATAGATCTATGTGTAACAATTCTAAAGGTCTTTCGGTAGAAATGTGATTTTTGCTCTTAAAAAATGTTTTTACTTGTTTACCTATTGAACAAGCAGTACATAACTTTTTCTTTTTGAATGCAATATAAGGGAGACCTTTAACAAGTTCATTTTTTATAAGTTTAGAAAAAATATCCATGCTTATATGACCTAGTCTTCTATGCCAATGAAAACTATCATTAATGCTAGCAACAAGACAACTTTTTATCCTCATGCATGCATCAATCTTAATCTTATAGACATTTCTTTCTTTTTTATCACCAATAAATAGAACTTTATCATTTTCAAGGATTAAGCAATACGCTTGGTAAAATATAATTTTGTAGCATTTATCACACAATTAACTAATACTTAGTAAATTATATTTTAGACTATTTACAAGAAACACCTTTTCTATTAAGAGAGAGGACTTACTCCAATATTGTCTACTCCAATAATCTTTCTTTTTGAGTTGTCTTTAAAGGTGACTTTTCCACCATTGATCTTAGTAATGTTTGAGAACAATGAATCATCTTCGGTCATGTGTCTAGAGCAAATCCTATCCAAGAAACACTACCTATATTTCCTTGATTCCTACACATACAAAACCAAGATGAGGTTTTTGGTGCCCATACCTTCTTATGTCCTTTATGGTTAGTGGTGGTTCCTTTTGAAACCTAAGTCATATTACTAATTTTGTCTTTCTTCATAGGACATGCATAAATCAAGTGACCAATGCTTCTACAATAATTACATGTTTGGTTTGTTTCATATGATTGTTTGCCATTAATGAACTAATTTTTTAAATATTGTTTATTCTTCTCAGGTTGATAGCCTAAACCTTTTTTTGTTGAAAACACATATTTGACTAGCAAGTATGGTTTTTAAGATTTTAGAACCTTGAGTGAATTTAGCTATAGTAGTGTTCAACTTATTAACCTTTTCCTTTAAAGCCTTGTTTTTATTTTTAAGTTGGTTCATCTTATTGCAATCATCAACTACAATGCATGTTTTCTTTTACAAAGTATCTTTCTTAACAAGTAAACATGCATGGTTCTTTTTCAATATGCTATACTTGGAACCTAACTTCTTGTATTCATCATACAATGTCTTAAATGCATCATGCAATTCATTATAAAAGAGATCAGATTCATCATTTGAAGATATTACCTCATTTTCTCTTTCAATTGCCATAAAACATATGTTTACAACATGCTCTTTATCATCAATTGAGCTAAAGTTTGAGTTATTACTCCATATTGCTTTCATTACTTGTTTATGATGAGGGTTCTTCTTTTTATTTTGAAAGAAAAGGCAATCAACCTTTATGTGTCCCGTCTTATTGCACTTATAGCCTCTAAGTGCTTCCTTGTTAGATTCTTTCTTATTTTCATTATTCTTGAAGCTTGAGAACTTTTTGTTCCCTTACTTCTTTTTTCTTAAGGAATTTCAGAATTATCTTGTGATAAGTGCAATGTCCTCATCCATTTCATCATCATCATAGTGTATGATTTTGAATGCCAAATTCTTCTTTGGCTTCTCTTCTAAAACTTACTTTTCTATGTTGATTTCATAAGTCATAAGTGGTTTGATGATTTCTTCCAATGAAAGTTTGGTGAGGTCCTTAGTTTCTTGAATTGTTGTCACCTTTGCTTCTCAAGTCTTTGGCAAAGACCTATGAATTTTTATCACGATACCAGTATTAGTAGAAGTCCTCCTAGAGCATCCAAATTATTAGTGATAATTGTCATTCTAGTAAACATACTAGTTATGAATTTATTTGGAAGCATTTTAAATAATTCATATTAATGCACTAAGATGTCAAATTTTTTATTCATTTACTTGATTTGTTCTTTCATGTGTTATCTCTAATGCATGCCATATATCTCTAGCATTCTTACATGATGTGGTCCTATTGAATTCACTTATACTCATTGCACAACACTTAGTATTCATAGTTTTAGCTTCCATAGATAATAACTTCTTATCACCATTGGTATACTCACTTCTAGGTTTAAGAATCATTATATTATTTTCAATTTTAGTAGGCTTGTGATGTCTATTTTCAATAGATAGCCATAAATCATAATCAATGAATTGAAGATATATAATCATCCTAACTTTCCAATAAGCATAATCATTACCATCAAAGAAAGATGGCCTAGAGGTTGATAATCTTTTCACCACTTGAATAAATATATATCCTCTTCAAGATTTTTCACCTTGGTGATGTATTTCACCAATGACTAAGAGTTTTTCACTTAAACTATTGAATGATTACAATTTGTTTGAAATATAATAATACTCTCTCAAAGAGTAATACAATTAAAGCTTATATCTCTATAGGTCACTTAATACACTTAGAATGTATGAAGATGTTTAAGTGTAATGAGTGTGAGAATTTATACTTGTGTTCAAGAATATGAAGGTTTTAATGCATAAATATGAGTATAATTTAGGATTGATGATTTAAGGTTATTTTTGCTCTTAAAATAGCTTGTGTGTGTGTGTGTGTTTCTAGCAAATACTAGCTGTTCTATAGCCGTTATTGTTTCTCTGACAGATAAAATAATCGATTGGTTTAGATTAATCAAGTTAATCATTCGACTAGTTCTTGCAAATTCTCTAGTACTCATCCTAGATGAATAAAGAATCCATCGATTCTATCGGTATGACAAGTCAACTAGTGAAAGATAATACTTATAGCTAAAAAAAGAAGAAGTGAATAATTAAAATCCCATCACCACTGTCTTACTCGAAAGGGGGAAAAGCAAGACAGCTATATGCGTGCAATATTACCATTTGAGTGTCAAAATGGCTTAGGATGAAAGCAAAGGAATCACTATCAAAGAGCAACATGACTGGGCGGCAAAAACCCACGATGATCACACAAACAACCCAGCTCTAGCTAGGATAATCCACGTATATAAAAACAAATTATTCCACATATAAATGAAAGAAAAAACAATAATATATATAAATTATAAGAGAATAATGAATGTGGGATCCAACTTGAGGTGTCACGTCTAGATTTTGGGGCGCCTATCTTTCTCTCAATTCGATGTCGTATTGTTAATTTTATAAGATATATATATATATATATATATATATATATATATATATATATATATATATATATATGTGAAGAAGCTGCCAATACATGCACCATCCATACAAAAAGGTGCTGATGTTGATGAGTTAAAAGAATACAAATTATTTTGAAAGAGAGAAACATAAATAAATAAAAAGGTCTTTCATGCCTCGCCACAAACCGAGGAAGGGCAGAAAGAAAAGAAAAAGGAAAAAGGAAAAAGGATGCTCCTTGCCTGTCTATAAAGCAATACCACTCAATACCTACCTCCTGTGCTTATCTCTCCATACATCCTTGTCTCGATTTTGTCTTTAAACTTGTGTTGATTCTTGCTCTTGCTGCTGTCATCAAATTATACTAGAGTTATACATACATACATACATACATACATACATATATATATATATATATATATATATATATATATAGAGGAATGAATTATATATTAATATTGAATAATTAAGTAATATTTTTCTCAACTATTATATTAGTAACAATTGGTTCTTTAACCAGTTAATTTTATTTCTAAAATTATTTAAAAATTATATATTTTTTTAATGATTTTAGATCATCATGATATACTGATGTTAAAAATAAATTTTAAAAATAAAAATATATTATTTCAATATATTTTTAAATAAAATATATTTTAAAAAATAATTACTACCATCGAAAATACTTAAATTTTCAATTGTAAAACTATGGCATGAGGAGGGATTCTATGTTGACTTTGTACAACTATTACTACAACTTTTTTGAGAGATTAATTATTTCTATTATTATAAAAAAAAAATTATTGTTATCACTATTTAAAGATAAAAAATACCACCACCCCAAGCAGCATATGGTAATGGGATGCCAGAAATAACCAATGAGGAAGAGGAGCTTTAGAAGGCGGCATGGACCGTAATTAATTAATATCATAGTTACTTTTCTTCGTTAGCTTATTATAATGATGATTTCGTCATCCTATAAAACCGTCTTTAGTAGGTACTAGTAATTTGACTCGAGATTCGCCTTGGTCGGTTATTTTTCTTTCCAATAGTAAAATTAAATATATAAGCTTTTTTAACACATTTGTTTTACATCAAAATATCAAGTATAAATAAAAAAATTTAAACATACATCTAATTAAATAAATTAAAAATTATCTATTTCAATAAATAAAAAAAGAGATCATCAATAATAACTAAATATGTATTTAGAAAAGTTAAGAGATGAAAGTAGATCAAGATATTTGATATCGTGACATGGTCCATTTACCCGATTATATTCAATGACTCTATTTATTAAAATTATTTTTTATTTAACCAAATAATAGTAGAAATACATACACATAAAATTGAATGAATAAAATTAAGGGAAAAAAATATCTCGTAAGGTTGTATTTATTAGAAATATTATTCAAAAATAATATTTTTTATTTTTCAAAATAAAATTCATTAAAATATAAAAAACAATTATAGATGAATTACAAAAATCTATTCAAATTAAATACATACAAAATAATTTTAAAAAAATCACAATTTAAAAATACAAAAATCAAAGACAAAAAAACACACGAAAATAAAAGCATGATTTTTTTAAAAATAAAAATTACTATAAAAAAGCTATCAGATGTCGCTGGGTTCAGAGCCTAACCTATTTAGAAGGGCTTACATGCGGGCCTGCAAGTGCATGATCAAGTGTGGGTCCTTTTTTCTTAAAAAAAATATAATCATGTCATCCTCCCTAGTCTCTTTTGAAAATCAGGTTTGAATGTTTTTTTTTAATCTTAAAACTCAATTTTGATTCAAAACACATAAAAAAACACTCTATGAACCTTGATAAATCCATACTTGGCCTAAAAAACCCAAAAAAAAAATCATCCCAAAACTTGAAATCAACCCCGGAACAAAAAAATCTTTTCAAGTTCAGATATATTTTTTTAGGCACTTTCAAAGTAAAACTGCTTTCATCAAATAGAATTATTTGACATAAAAATCGACTATTTTGGTGGCCTAAATCGATGTCTACAATAGTTTTCCCTCTCTACCATTGGATCCAACAATCTCTCTCTCTCTCTCTCTCTCTCTCACATCTCGTAAACTAGGAAAAAAATAACAAAAATAAATTTTTGTACTAAATTTTAGTAGAAAAAATATTGAGGACCAAAAAATGTATAATTTGTAAAATTTGAGAATTAAATTAAATTTTGTGTGAAC